>Ga0070741_10000231_pt1 | contig 212255 bp, 196 predicted proteins | sample Coa_R1_4_FD_66440 | JGI IMG/M metagenome (GOLD analysis project Ga0070741, IMG submission 66440) | Surface soil microbial communities from Centralia Pennsylvania, which are recovering from an underground coalmine fire - Coalmine... | ecosystem: Environmental > Terrestrial > Soil >...
CTCTAGCTCCCCCTTCGCAACGGGGAGGATTAAAGCGAGGCGCGCCCTCCGGAAACATCTCCCCTTACGAAGGGGAGACAGGAGAGGGGTGAATTTCCGAGGTGCAGACGCGAGCTTGGGCGAGATGAGATTCCGTCCGCGGTACGATACCGCTTCGTCATTCTTTGCCGCCGCAGCCGAAGAATCTTTCCGGATTATGTAGGGGCACGGCGTGCCGTGCCCAATCCCGATCGGTAGCGGCGCGTTGGCGGGCCTTATTTTTCTTGCCGGAATTTTTAATCGCTCAACCGGCTCCGACTCTCAGCACGATCTTTCCTTTCGGCTGAGGCCGTACGTGTTCCAGCATCAAATGAGCCTCGCGCGCGTCCGCGAGGGGTAGAACCGCGCCGACACGCCCTCTCAGCTTTCCCCCGTCGATGAGGCCGGCGATCTCCGCCAGGCGCTGGCTTGTGACCTCGACGATAAAGAACGCGGCTTCGACGCCGTGGCTTTGCGCAAGCTGCTGATCGGGAGGGGACACCAAGGAAATCAGCTTGCCGCCGCGACGGAGGACTTGAAACGAACGCTTTTGGGTTTCGCCGCCGACCAGATCAATGACGGCGTCGGCATCCCGGATAGCTTCCTCGAAGCGCTGCGTCTTGTAGTCGATCACGGTGTCGGCGCCGAGGCTGCGCACAAAGGCGATATCGTCCGTCCCTGCGGTCGCGAAAATTCGCAGGCCGGCGCGGTGGGCCAGCTGAACCGCATAGGCGCCGACGCTTCCCGCCGCAGCGTGAATGACTACCGTTTGGCCTGCTTTGAGCTGGGCCTTATCGAACAGCGCCTGCCATGCAGTCACGGCAACGACGGGAACAGCGGCGGCTTCGATGTAGCTTAGCGAGGCCGGCTTCATCGCGACCATCCCCGCGGACGACACCGCATACTCGGCATAGGCCCCGATAAACTGGGGATTCGTAGAACCATAAACCCGATCCCCCGCGCGCAGGCCGGAAACACCCGGCCCCACGGCGGCGATGTCGCCGGACAGATCCGAGCCCGGAGTGAAGGGAAGCGGTAGCGGCAAACCGCCGTTTCCCGCCCTGAGCAAAGCGTCCCATGGACCGACCCCGGCGGCTTCGACTTTGACCAGGACCTCGCCGGCGCCGGGAGTGGGCCGGGGAACCCTCTCGAACCGCATGACGTCTATCGGCCCGTACTCGTGCACGCGCCAGGCCATCATCGATGCGTCGTTGGTCTGATTAACGCTGCCGGTAACCATTTTATGCTCCTTCGCTATCGTCGGCAGGCCATTTATCGCGATCGCTACTTCTTGTCCGGTATCGTCAGCGGCTTGCTCTTGGAATCGACGACGAAGACCGCCAATAGGCTCGCAGGCTCGCTGTTACTCGCATTCTCACTGATCTTGTGATGCGAGCCGGGCGTTTCGTAGAAGCCTTCGCCGACGCGGTAGACTTTCGCGGGCTCATCGTCGACCTGGCTTCGAATGGCGCCCGACAACACATAAGCGTAGATGAATGCCGACGCGGCGTGGCGATGGGCCGTCGATTTGCCACCTGGAGGATAGCTCACAACGACGGCGACCATGCTTTTTCCTTCGATGTTCGGGATCATGTGCTCGAAGACCGGTTTCTCTTGCTCGTTGGCTTGCCCCCATGCAAGGCCGGCCGGTAAAAGCAGCCACGATAAGAGCACGACAACGGTGAGCTTCATGATCTTCTCCTCTACGCTGCACGATGACAGCGGCCGGCTTGCCGCGCCGCAGGGTTATCTCAGGGGCGTTCTCAGCTTACTTCCCCGCCGCATATCCGAGAATAGGCCGCAGCAATTTTTTCTGGGAAACGATTACAGGCGATCAGAGAGGTCCAGAGACGAGGCGACGGGCTCCGAATACCGGGCACGGCACGCCGTGCCCCTACGAAGAAGACGGGGCGCGACCCCCTCTAGCTCCCCCTTCGCAACGGGGAGGATTAAAGCGCGGCGCGCCCTCCGGAAACATCTCCCCTTACAAAGGAGAGACAGGAGAGGAGCGAATTTCCGAGGTGCAGGCGCGTGAACTTGGGCGAGATGAGATTTCGAAGAATCTTTCCGGATTCGGAGCGATGCTCGTCAGACCCAAGCGTTGCGTTTTTATGTAGGGGCACGGCGTGCCGCGCCCAATCTCCATCGGCGCGTTGACGTATGGGCCTTTATCATCGTCCCGGCCCGGCCTACTTTTTCATCGTGACGATATGCGCCGAGATTTTGCCGTCGACGGCGCCGTTGCCGAAGCGCGCCGCGATCGCGCGGCTCGCGGCCGCGGTCGCGTCGGCGAGCTTTCCGGGAGCGCGCGCCTCGATCTCGTTTCTGAGCGGCGTACCCTCGCAGTACGCCACCGCGGGGATTTCCGGCGACGCCGCTCGGCTGCGCGCCGCCACCGTGTCTATTTCAGGGGCGGCGGCGAACCCTCCGGCCCTCACATCGCGCCGGATCGCCTCGCGGTCGTGATGACCGTGCGGCGTGCGCGCCAGAAAGCGCGGCGGATCGGCGGGAAAGAGCGTCTCCATGGCTCGCGTGACGACATCGGCGAACTCGTTCTCTTCGATCCGATCCCAGACGCTGAAGATGAAAACGCCGCCGCTCCGGAGCACACGGCGCGCCTCCGAAAATGCCTTCGGCTTGTCAGGAAAGAACATGGCGCCGAACTGGCAGACGACGGCGTCGAAGCTCTCGTCGCCGAACGGCAGCTGCATCGCGTCGGCCTGACGCCACTCGACCGGCCGCGCCGTCCCCACGGCCTGCGCTTGATCGAGCATCGCCTGGTTGAGATCGGTCGCGACGATGGCGGCGCTCGGCGGGAGCGCGGCCGCGAGAGCGCGGGTGACCGCGCCCGTTCCGGCGGCGATTTCCAATACGCTCGCGACGGAGAAGCCGCTCAGCCGGCGGGCCAGCTCCGCCGCGTACGGCTCGAAGATCAGCGGCACCAGAACCATATCGTAGAGCTTCGCGATCGAGCCGTGAAAATTTTTATCGGCGTCAGAAGCGGGCATTATCCTTCCTAGCTCGCCTTCCTGATCTCGCCGGCGAGGATCTCGTTGACCAACGACTGGTAAGGCAACCCTTTCTTCTTCGCCGTCCGGCGCAGCCAGCCGAGCACGCTCGCGTCCAGGCGGATCGCGATCAGCTTCCGCGGCTCGTCGCCCAACGGCGGCCGTCCGACGCGGCGCATACGCGCAAGCTGCCGCTCGGAGAGTTCCGGTATGTCGGAGAAATCAATCTTGCGCGTAGCTTTTCCTTTCTTTGCGGCTCGCGCGCCGCGCGCTGATGATCCTCGTGATCTTTTCATCGCCCTTGTCTCCTTATCGTGTACACTATAACCAGCACCCGCCCCGACGCGCTTCGCGCCTCCGTAGCCGAATGGGCCAGATCGTCGCCGTCGAGGCGGCCGGGTCGAGGAACGCCGAGGCCGCTTCCTCGAACGTGGGTTCAGGTCTTGCAATTACATATTCGCTCGTGCGCCAGCCACTCCCTATTTCCCCGACTCTAATCCGAACTCTCGCACCACTTCGTGCAGTGCATGGTGCAATTCTATCGATGCGTCAATCTCATCCTTGTAAATCGATACACTCTCTATGTTGAGGCCGAGCGGTATGGTGCGGGTGTAGTTCTGGCTGAGAATCGCGCGGAGATGGTCGCCACAAATTGTGATGGATTTGCGCAGTGGGATGTTATCGGCGAGAATCGCTGTGGCCGTTGCGTCGGCAATGGTGATGCCAAGCCAACGGATGAACTCCAGTGTCTTGGCCCGTCCACAGGGAACAAAAGTTAGTATGACCCGCCGTGGTGTGACTCCCTCGCGCGCGCAGTCCTGCACGTAGTCGGTAAGCAGCCGGATTGTCGTTCCAGCGTCATAGACTGCCTGAGAAATGAAAAAGCTACACCCGTCGGCAGCCTTCTGGAGCATTCGACGGCTCTCGCTCCGTCCCTGCCCGTGACGCTCGGCGATCACCACGCCGCCGAGGGTGAAGTTCGCCGGATGCGCCGCTGCGAGCCGTATCGCACGCGGCAATGGCAGCGTACTTGTGACGCCGCGAGACGAAGGCAAACCTACGACGGACAAATGGTCGATTCCGTAGTCGCGCCGCGCCTGCGTCAGCCATGACGCCCATCGCTCCTCTGTCATGTCCGCGACGCACTTGTAAGTCACGGTTGGCTTGCCCATCATTTCGCGTAATCGGCGGCTATATGCACACGGGTCGATGGTAGGCAGGAAAGGAAACGGACGGGGTGCCGACGTCCGTCCGGCTTCATCCTGGACGTCGTAGACAACCAGACCATCGAGTGACAGGCCACGCACCCGCTCGATCAATCGGGCTGCTACACGCTCCATAGCCTCGGCACCGGCATCTGCGCGCGGCGGCGTAGTGCCATACAGTGAGACAAACCTCTCCGGTCGTGCGTCCACCTGTAAAGTGGGCCCTTTATGATCGTCCCGGCTCGTACCCCAGCACCGGCCCAAGCCATCTTTCCACTTCCCCCACCGTCATCCCCTTCCTTTTCGCATAGCTCTCGACCTGGTCTTTGCCGATCGCATTGACGGCGAAGTAGCGCGCTTCGCGGTGGGAAAAATACAGGCCGCAGACGGCGGCGGGCGGCGTCATGGCGTAGCTCTCGGTGAGCGCGATGCCGGTCGCTTCCTCGGCGTAGAGCAGCTCGAAGATAGCCGTCTTCTCGGTGTGGTCGGGCTGCGCGGGATAGCCGGGCGCGGGGCGGATGCCCTGGTAATTCTCCGCGATCAGGTCCTCGCGGGATAAATTTTCCTCGTGCGCGTACCAGTCGCCGCGCGCGCGCTTGTGCAGATACTCCGCGAACGCCTCGGCGAGGCGGTCGGCGAGCGCCTTGGCCATGATCGCGTTGTACTGGTCGTGGTCTTTCTCGAATTTTTTCGCGAGCTCCTCCGCGCCGTGGACCGTGACGGCGAACGCGCCGATATGGTCGGCGAGGCCGCTCTCGCGCGGCGCGACGAAGTCGGCGAGCGCGAGCTGCGGCTTCCCCTGAATTTCTTTCTGCTGGCGCAGCGTGTGGAAGCGCAATAATTCGCGCGCGCGCGTCTGGTTCGAATAGACCGCGATGTCGTCGCCGTCGCTGTGCGCCGGGAAAAATCCGTAGACGCCGTTCGCCATGTATAATTTCTGCGCGACGATCTCGTCGAGCAGTTTTTTCGCGTTGTCAAACAATTCGCGCGCCGCCGGGCCGCGGACCGGATCGCTCAATAAATCCGGATAGCGGCCGCGCATCTCCCAGGTATGGAAGAACGGCGACCAGTCGATGTACGGAACCAATTCGCTTAAGCTAAACTCGCGCAGGACGCGGCGGCCGGTGAACTCGGGCAAATAGATCTGCGAGTCGTCCCAGTCGACGTGGAGCTTCTTGCGAATCGCCTCCTCGTAGGTGAGGAGCTGGACCGCGCTCTTCTGCTCGTACTGCCGGCGCATCTCGGCCTGCTCGGCGCGGTTTTTCTCGGCCAATTCCTTCCGCCCCTCGGGCGTCGTCAGCGCGCCGACAACCGGCACGGCGCGCGAGGCGTCGATCACGTGGACGGTCTCGTGCGAATAGCCCGGCGCGATCTTGACCGCGGTGTGGCGCTTGGACGTGGTCGCGCCGCCGATCAGCAGCGGCACCTTGAGGCCGCGGCGCTCGACCTCGCGCGCGACGTGCACCATCTCGTCGAGCGACGGAGTGATCAGACCCGAGAGGCCGATCATGTCGGCGTTCTCCGCGACCGCGGTGTCGATGATCTTCTCCGCCGGCACCATGACGCCGAGATCGATGACCTCGTAGTTGTTGCAGCCGAGCACGACGCCGACGATGTTCTTGCCGATGTCGTGGACGTCGCCCTTGACCGTGGCGAAGACGAGCTTGGCGCGCGCCCTGCCCTGGTCGGCGGATTTTTTCTCCGCCTCCATCAGCGGCGTCAGGTACGCGACCGCCTTTTTCATCACCCGCGCGCTCTTCACCACCTGCGGCAGGAACATCTTGCCCTCGCCGAAGAGATCGCCGACGACGTTCATGCCGTCCATGAGCGGCCCCTCGATGATCGAGAGCGGCCGCGGGTATTTCTCCAGCGCCTCTTTCAAGTCCGGCTCGATGTGGTCGAGCACGCCGCGGATGACCGCTTCCGCGAGGCGCTTGTCCACGCCTTCCTCGCGCCACGCCTCGGCCGCCGCCGCGCTCTTGCCGTTGCCCTTGTAGCTCTCGGCCAATTCCAATAACCGCTCGGTCGCGTCGGCGCGCCGATTGAACAAGACGTCTTCGACGCGCTGCAATAGTTCCGGCGGGATCTGCTCGTAGACCGAGAGCTGCCCGGCGTTGACGATGCCCATGTCCATGCCGGCCTTGATCGCGTGGTAGAGAAACGCCGCGTGCATCGCCTCGCGCACGCCGTCGTTGCCGCGGAACGAGAACGAGATGTTGCTGACGCCGCCGGAGAGGTGGCAGCGCGGGAAGAGCTGCTTCAGGCGCTTCGCGGCCTCGATGAAGTTGACGGCGTAGTTGTTGTGCTCTTCCATGCCGGTCGCGACGACGAGGATGTTGGTATCGAAGATGATATCGCCCTCGTCGAAGCCGATCTCTTGCGTGAGAATTGCGTGCGCGCGCGCGCAAATCGCGACGCGGCGCTCGACATCGGTCGCCTGCCCTTCGGTGTCGAACGCCATCACGACGACGGCGGCGCCGTAGTCCTTGACGAGCCGCGCGCGGCGGCGGAACTCGTCCTCGCCCTCTTTGAGCGAGAGCGAGTTAACGACCGATTTCCCCTGCACGCACTTCAAGCCCGCTTCGATGACGGCGAAGTTCGAGCTATCGATCATGATCGGGATGCGGCTGATCTCGGGATTGGCGGCGATGTGGTTGAGAAACGTCGCCATCGCCTTGGCCGAGTCGAGCATGCCTTCGTCCATGTTGACGTCGAGGATATTCGCGCCGCCCTCGACCTGCTCGCGCGCGACGGCGAGCGCGTCTTCGTACTTCTCCTCGCGAATGAGCCGCGCAAAGCGGCGCGAGCCGGCGACGTTGGTGCGCTCGCCGATCATGATGAAGTTGGAGTCGGGGCGGATGGTGAGATTTTCGAGCCCGCTCAAGCGCGTGAAGCCGTCGCGCTCGGGCGCGACGCGCGGCTTGACGCCCGCGACGGCCTTGGCGACGGCGGCGATGTGCTCCGGTGTCGTGCCGCAGCAGCCGCCGGCGAGGTTGAGCCAGCCTTCGCGCGCCCATTCGGAAAAATATTTCGCGAACTCCGCCGGCCCCATGTCGTAGCCGCCGAACTCGTTCGGCAGGCCCGCGTTGGGATAGGCGAAGACCGGGATGGGCGCGAGACGCGCCATGTCGCCGACGAACGCGACCATCTGCTCGGGACCGAGCGCGCAGTTAAGGCCGACGGCGGCGAGCGGGAAATGCGCGATCGAGGTGAGGCACGCCTCGAGCGTCTGGCCCGAGAGCGTGCGCCCGCTCCGGTCGGTGATCGTGATCGAGGCGAAGACCGGCAGGCGGATATTATTTGCGCAAAAATATTGCTCGATAGCGAAAAGGCATGCCTTCAAGTTGAGGGTGTCGAAGGTCGTCTCGGGCAGCAGCAGGTCAACGCCGCCGTCTACCAGGCCGCGCACCTGCTCGGTGTAGGCGGTAACCAGCGTGTCGAAGTCGGTCGCGCGGAACGCCGGGTTGTTGACGTCGGGCGAGAGCGAGGCGGTGCGGTTGGTCGGGCCCATCGCGCCCGCGACGAAGCGCGGCTTCTCCGCGGTGGACGCGGCCTCGGCGGCGCTGCGCGCGCATTTCGCGGCGGCGATATTGATCGCGTAAGCCTCGCCTTCGAGCGCGTAGTCGGCGAGCGAGATCGCCTGGGAATTGAAGCTGTTGGTCTCGATGATATCCGCGCCGGCGGCGAGAAATTGTTTATGGATGTTCTCGATCGCGTCGGGGCGCGTGAGCGATAGGAGATCGTTGCAGCCCTTCAGCGGCCGCGGATGATTTTTAAATTGCTCGCCGCGGAACGCCGCCTCGTCCAATTTGAGCGCCTGGATCATCGTCCCCATCGCGCCGTCGATGACGAGGATGCGCTGGGAGAGAAGCTGTCGTAATTTTTCCGCCGTGTTGTTCATCGTGCTGCGTCCGATCCTTCAGATATCTTAGCACCCGGGCGCGCCGGCGCACTCGCCCGCGCCACGAAAATCTCGACGGCCCTCTTGCCGTTCTTCTTCGCTCTCTCGCCGGCGTAGCTTCCTGTCAATTCGAATTCGATTGCGCCGCAGCCGGCGGCCCGGAGCCATTTTTCCACGTCGGCGCGCGCGAAACCGAGCCAGCGGTGCGCCATCTCGTCGCGCATCCATTCCTGATTATGCGGCACGAGGTCGAGGAGCACGACGGAGCCGCCGGTGCGCGTTATGCGGACCAGTTCCGCCACCGCGCGCGCGGGGTCGGCGAGAAAATGCAGCACCATCACACAGAACGCCGCGTCGACCGAGGCGGATTCGAGCGGGATTTTCTCCGCGTCGCCGCGGCGGAACTCGACGTTCTTGGCGCCGAGCTCGCGCGCGATGGATTCGGCGCGCTTGAGCATCTCGGGAGATAAATCGACGCCGATGACTTTATTCGCCACGCGCGCGAGCTCGAAGGTGAGCGAGCCGGTGCCGCAGCCGACGTCGGCGACGACGAGGCCGCGCGGCACGAGCTTCTCGAGCGCGACCGAGCCGAGCCGGTCGTCGAAGCAGGAATTGCGGATGCGCTCCCAGTCGCCGGCGACGGACTCGAAATAGCCGCGCGAGCGCGCGGCGCGTTTTTCCAGGCAGCGCTGGAGACGGCGGCGGTCGTCTTTGGCCCCGGGCAGCTCGGCGAAGCGCGGCGCGGCGGAGTCGAAAAGGCGCTTAGCCGGCTCTGCCATGTCGCGCCGGAGCGAAAAATACACATTCGTCCCCTCGCGCCGGTCGGCGACGAAGCCGGCGTCGCGCAGAATCGCCAGGTTCCGCGACACCGCCGACTGGACCGAGTCGACTACCTGGCGGATCTCACCGACGGTGAGCTCCTCCTCGGCGACCGCGGCCAGGATGCGCAGCCGCGTCGGATCGCCGAGAGCCTTGAACATGCGCGCGAGATCCATCCATCGAAATATATAGATATTTAGATTATCCGTCAAGCCAGCCGGAGCGCTCGAAAAAGCGGTCCGGTAGTGGTAAGGAAACGGCCATGGACAGCAAGGCCCTCCTGGACGTCGTCCGCACGCGCCGCAGCGTGCGCGTCTACAAAAGCGGCAAGGTGAGCGAAGCGCAGCTCGAGATGATCCTCGAGGCCGCGCGCTGGGCGCCGTCCGGCGCCAACACGCAGCCATGGGAATTCGTCGTCACGCGCGACCGCGAGAAGATGCGCCGCGTGCGCCGCATCTACGACGAGGAGTGGCGCGCGCGCAAGCGCGAGGACCCGGTGAATTACAAGGGATTGAAAAAGGATTACGTCGGCGACGTGAGCGTGCTCGTGCTCTGCTGCGCCGACCCGCGCACGATGCGCGTCTATCTCACGACGCGCCAGCCCGGCGACCGCGAAAAATTATTGCAGGCGAGCATCGCGAATTCGGTCGAGCACATGATGCTCATGGCGGCGAGCATGAACCTCGGCACCGTGTGGGTCTCGGTGCGCGACGAGGTGAAGGACGAATTGCGCGAATTATTCAAGGTGCCGGAGCCGCTGCGTCTTCTTTGGGTCATGCCGATCGGCCACGCCAAGGCGTGGCCGAAGGCGAAGCCGCGGCGAAAGATCGACGATTTCGTGCACGAGGAATATTATCGCGCGGAGAAGCTCCGCCGCGACGAGGACATAATGGCGTGGCCGAAGAAGTGATCAGATAGTCGAAATCTCGTACTGATCGTGGCGCAGCCGCTCGGCGGCCTTGAGAATGATCTTGTGATTGATCTCCCGCTCTAGAAAATCGAGGCTCTGGTTCTCGTCGTCATAGAGAAAGTTGGCGATGTCTGGATGGAGCCGCACGACGATGCGCTTGCCGTCCTGTAGATTGACTTTTTCTTTCTTGATCGCGCGCAAAATCTCATAGGCGACGGTCACGTTCGACTTCACCCGCCCGTGCCCCTCGCAGTACGCGCAGGGCGAGAGCAGCATGTTCTCCAGGCTCTCGCGCGTGCGCTGGCGCGTCATCTCCACCAGCCCGAGCTCGGAGATTTTCAGGATATTCGTGCGCGCCTTGTCCTTCTTGATCGCCTCTTTCAGCGTCTCGTAGACGCGCTTGCGATTCCCCTCTTTCTCCATGTCGATGAAGTCGATCACAATGATGCCGCCGATGTTGCGCAGCCTGAGCTGGTGCACGACCTCTTCCGCTGCTTCGAGGTTAGTCCTGAAGATCGTCTCTTCCTGATTGCGCCGGCCGACGAAGCGGCCGGTGTTGACGTCGATCGCGGTGAGCGCCTCGGTACGGCCGATCACAAGGTAGCCGCCCGAGCGGAGCCACACTTTGCTCTCGAGCGCCTTGGTCACCTGCGCCTCGACACCGAAGTGATCCATGATCGGCTCGGGATCTGTGTAGAGGGTCACTTTGGATTTCAGCCGCGGCATGAAGTGGCTCACAAATTCAAGGATGCGCCGGTACTCCTTCACCTGGTCGACGTAGACCTGATGCGTCTCGGTCGTAAAAAAATCGCGGATCGTGCGCGTGACGAGATCGAGGTCCTGGTGGATCGGCGACGGCGACGGCGCGGTCTCGGCTTTTTTCTTGACGCCGCGCCAGAGCTTGGTGAGGAAAGCGAGATCGCGCTGGATCTCGCGCTTGCTGCGGCCTTCGCTCGCCGTGCGCAGAATGAAGCCGCCCTCTTCGGTCGTCATCGAGAGCGCGATTTCTTTCAGGCGCTTGCGCTCCTTGTCGTCCTCGATGCGCCGCGAGATCCCGACGTGGCTCACGTTGGGCATGAAGACGAGGTAGCGCCCGGGAAGCGAGACGTGCGAGGTGATGCGCGCGCCCTTGGTGCCGAGCGGGTCCTTTGCGACCTGGACGAGAATCTCCTGGCCATGCGTCAACTGCTTCTCGATCGGCAGGCGGCGCGAGGGATGCGCTGGCTTCGGCGGCTCGACGATAATCTCGTTTTCCGCCGCCGTGTAGGCGCCGATCTCCGACGAGGTCGAAAAGTCCGAGACATGGAGGAACGCGGCCTTGTCCATGCCGATGTCGACGAAGGCCGCCTGCATGCCGGGAAGCACGCGGGCGACCTTGCCTTTATAAATGTTGCCGGCGATGCCGCGCTCTTGGCGGCGCTCGACTAAAAATTCCGCGAGCGCGCCGTCTTCGACGATCGCGATGCGGCTCTCCTGAGGGGTGTTATTGATAAAAATATCCTGTTTCACGCGCTGTCTTTCTAGCTGGGGATCGGTCCGTGCGGCGGGGAATGAATGGCGGGATCTCTCCTCGACAACGAGACCCATGCAACAACTAATACACGCTTATATTCGAAAACCGAAGCGATTTCAAGTATTCAAACCTCGTTCTGTTGACTTTCCCCGTCGCGGCCGATATCCTTTACTGCAACAACGAGTATGGAAGCCGCCGCGTCGGTCCCAACCTATTCGATTCTCAATACCAAAGTCCTCATCCTGAACCGGTCTTATCTGCCGATCCATGTAACGTCGGTCCGGCGGGCGTTTACCCTTCTTTACCAGGGGATTGCGCGCGCGGTGAACGAGCAATATCAGACCTTCGACTTCGAGAGCTGGAGCCATCTGTCGGTCTCGGTCAACGACGAATCGATCGGCCTGGTCAATCGCGTCATTCGGGTGCCCCGCGTGATCCTGCTCGTCGGCTACGACCGCGTGCCGAAGCGCCACGTCCGCTTCAGCCGATATAATATCTACGCGCGTGACAAGCTCACCTGCCAATACTGCGGACGTCGGCTGCCTCGCTACGAACTCAATCTCGATCACGTCATCCCGCGCTCCCGCGGCGGCACATCGACGTGGGAAAATGTCGTGTGCTCCTGCCACGAGTGTAACCGCCGCAAGGGCGGCCGGACACCCCACGAGGCCGGCATGGCGCTGCTCCACCGGCCGTACAAGCCGAAATGGACCCCGTTCATGCAGGAGACATTTAATCTATCGCGCTATCGTGAATGGCATCCCTTCCTGAACGCCGTCGACGTCTCCTACTGGAATACCGAACTGCTCGAATAGAGACACAATCTGACAGAACCTGACAGTATTTGCGGTTGCCGGTAGCACGACACCAATATCTTGTGGTCAGCAACCTCTGCCCCCGCAGTATCTTGTAATTTTTCTTGACACGCTTTTCCGCATGTGAAATAGTGCGGAACTGAGTGAAATACTCCGCAAAATCAAGCTTCTTCCATTCTTCAAGGAGTCTTGCCTCATGCGTTTAAAACGGCTGGAAATGCATGGTTTTAAGTCGTTTGCGCAGCGCACCGTCTTGGACTTCCCGCCCGGCGTGACGGCCATCGTCGGCCCGAACGGATGCGGAAAATCCAACGTCGTCGACGCGCTGCGCTGGGTCATGGGAGAGCAGAGCGCGCGCCATCTGCGCGGCCATCAGATGGAAGACGTTATCTTCAACGGCAGCGATAGCCTCGCACAAACTGGCATGGCCGAAGTTTCGCTGGTACTCGAAAACGAGGATGGCCGCGGACCCGCCGAATACAACGGCTTTAGCGAGATCATGATCACGCGCCGGCTCTTCCGCTCCGGCGAATCGGAATACCAGATCAATAAGGTCGCCTCGCGGCTCAAAGACATCATCGAGCTTTTCCTCGGCACAGGCGTCGGCAGCAAAGCCTATTCGATCGTCGAGCAGGGCCGCGTCGACGAGCTCGTTAACGCCAAGCCGGAGGAGCGGCGCATCATCATCGAAGAAGCGGCGGGGACCAGCAAGTATAAAGGCCGCAAACAGATCGCCGAGCGCAAGCTCGAGCGCACGCAGCAGAATTTACTCCGCGTCAGCGACATCGTGCGCGAGATCGAGCGCCAGATCCGCAGCATGGAGCTGCAGGCGAAAAAGGCCGAGCGGTATCGCGCGATCAAGCAGGAGCTTAGACAAAAAGAGCTCGCCTGGACCGACGGCCAGCGGCGCGCGCTCGAAGCCGAGATCGCAGACCATGAAACGACGCTCAAGGAGACCGAAGACAGCCTGATCGAGCTTAACGCCTCGCTAAGCGCGAAGGAGTCCGAAGCGGAGTCGGTGCGCCTCTCCGTCATGGAGAGCGATCGAAAAATCTCCGCGGCACAGGAGGCGGTGTACCAGCGCAAAGTGACGATCCAGGGCGACGAGCAGCGCATCGAGTTCCTGAGAAAAGAACGGGCTGGCCTCGGCGAAATCGAGCAGCGCTCGACGGCCGAGCGGTCGGACCTCGCGCGCAAGCTCGAAGCGCTCAGCGGCGAGATCGAAGAGCTCCGGAAAGCGCGCGAGCATTTCGTCCAGCTCTCGCTGTTCGAAGAGGCTCTGCTCAGAGATAAAGAATCCGAGCTGGAAAATTTAAAACAGCGCATCCGCGACTTGCAAGCTGCGGTCGAGCAGGGAAAATCCGCGCTGATCGATATCGCGACGCGCTCCGCGCATGCGCGAAGCGACCTCGCCGCCCGCGAAAAAGACCGCGCTGGGCTCGAAAGCGAAATCGCGCGCAACCGGAGCGAGGACGTTGCGGCGGCATCCACGCTTAATGCATGGCGCGAAAAGCTCGATCACAAGCTGGCGACGGCAAAAAGCGCGGTCGAGCACGCCGGCGACGTGGCGCAAAAGAGCCGCGAAGTGGCCGAATCGATCCGCTCATGGAACGCGACGCGCGACGAGCAGGAAAAACGCATCGAGCTGCTGCGCGGTAAAGTCCAGGAAAACGGCTCGCGTCTCTCCTCGCTCCAGGCGCTGCAGCGTAATTACGAAGGCTATCAAGACGGCGTCCGCAGCATTATGCTGAAGCGCCGCAACGAATCGGCGTTCGACGGCGTCTACGGCCTTGTCGCCGAGGTCATCGAGGCGCCCGAAGCTTACGAGAAGGCGCTCACCGCCGTGTTGGGCGACCGGCTGCAGTACATCATCGTCAAGAGCCACGAGGAAGGCCTTGAAGCGATCGATTACCTCAAGCGCGAGTCGGTCGGGCGCGGCAGTTTCATCCCGCGCGAGGTCTCGCGTCGTGAGAAAAAGTCCCTGCCGCTCGGCCAGCCCGAGGTCGTCGCGCCGATGATGGACGTCGTCTCGGTCAAAGACGAATACAAGCAGATCGCCGAGTATCTGCTCGCGAACGTCGTCATGGTGCGCGATCTCAAGTCGGGCCTGACGCTGTGGAACCGCAACGGCTTCACCTGCACGCTCGTCACGCCCGAAGGCGAGGTCATCGATCCCAGCGGCGTCGTCACCGGCGGCAGTCTCGACGGATTCGAAGAGAGCCTGCTGGCGCAGCGGCGACAGATCAAAGAGCTCGAGATCATCATCGAGGAATTTCAGGCGGAGCTGCGGAAGGAAGAAGATTCGCTGAGAGAATTGAAGGCGCGCATCGCCCAGGCCGAGGCGAGCCGGACTATGCTGGTCGAGGAAAGCCATCGGCTCGACGTCGAGCGCGTCCGTCTCGAACACGAGCTGCTCGACGCGGAGCAGGAGGCGCGGCGCCTCGAGGAGACCCGACAGGCTCTGGCGGAAGAAGAAAGGCATCTGAGCGAAAGTCTCACGGCGGTCACGGAAGCGATCGCCGGCCATCAGCGCGATATCGAGCTTTGGACATCGGAAAAAGCGCAGCGTGAAATCGCGCTCGGCGAAGCACAAACGTCGCTCACGGAAATCGAGACCGCGTTTCAGCGCCTCGACGCCGAAGTGACGGAGTCGCGCATCCGCGGCGCAACGCTTTCGGAGAAAAAAGATCACGCCCATACCGATCTGGAAAATCGCCTGAAGCTGCAGGCCGAGCTCTCACAGCAGCTCGAAGCGGCGGAGGCGGAGATCGCCGCGCTGAATAAAAAGCGCGACGACATCGCCGTCGAGCTCGCCGCCGCCGAGGCTTCGCACGCGGAAGGAAAAACCGCGCTCGGCGCGCTCGAGGCCGATCTTGAAGCCGAGCGCGTCAAGTACCGTGAGATCTCTCGCGGGCTGAGCGAGCTCGAAGAGAGCGTCAAAGAGCTGCGCCCGCTCGGCCAGCATCGGCAGGACGAAAAGAACCAACTCCTCATCGCGCTTTCCGAGCAGCGGCTCAATCTGCAGCACCTGATCGACGGCATCCGCGAGAAATACGACTGCGATCTGAGAGATTTGAGCGCCGAGGAGTTGCCCGCGGTATCGGCGGACGATCTCAAGGTCGATATCGACGACCTTAAGGCGCGCCTCGACCGCATGGGCGAGGTCAACCTGGCCGCCATCGGGGAATTCGAAGAGCTCACGAGCCGGTTCCAGTTCTTGAGCCAGCAAAAGCAGGACCTCGAAAGATCCATCGCCGACCTCCAGCAGACGATCAGCAAGCTCAACCGCGTTTGCCGGCTGCGGTTCAAGGAAAGCTTTGAGGAGATCAACCAAAAATTCGAGGAAATCTTCCCGCGGCTTTTCCGCGGCGGACGCGCGAAGCTCGTGCTCACCGATGAGAACGACTACCTCGAAACCGGCATCGATATCGTCGTGCAGCCGCCGGGAAAGAAGCTCCAATCGATCACGCTCCTTTCCGGCGGCGAGAAGGCGCTTACGGCTGTGAGCCTGCTGTTCGCGATCTTCCTCACCAAGCCGAGCCCGTTCTGTTTCCTCGACGAGGTCGACGCGCCGCTCGACGACGCCAACCTCGACCGCTTCAACGAGATGATCAAGGAGATGAGCAGCTTCTCGCAGTTCGCCGTCATCACGCACAACAAGCGCACGATGCAGGCGGCCGAGATGCTGTACGGCGTCACCATGCAGGAACCCGGCGTCTCGAAGATCGTCTCGGTCAACATGAGCTGATCGCTCTCAGGTTGATTCTCCCCTTTTCATTGTTGCCGCGCGCCGCGGGTGATAAAAATTCGCTATGGCATCGGAGTCGCTGTTTCAGCGCCTGAAAAACGGCCTGACGAAAAGCCGCGAGGGTTTCGCGCAAAAGCTCGAGGGGCTTTTCCAGACCGAGCGCGCGTGGGATGCGCAGACTCTCGCGGAAATGGAAGAGATCCTCTGGTCGGCCGACATCGGGGTCAAAGCGACCCAGCGGCTGGCCGATTCCGCCCAGCTCTATGTCGCCGGGCAAAGCGTTAAAGACCTTTCGTCTTTTCTAGAGCGCGAGATCGTCCACATTCTAAAAGAAGTGAGCCGTCCTATAGCCGTTGCGCCGATGTCCGCAAAGCCCTGGGTCATGCTTTTTTTAGGCGTCAATGGCGTCGGCAAGACGACGACGATCGGCAAGATGGCCGAGAAATCCCGCCGCGACGGCAAAAAAGTCCTGCTCGTGGCCGGCGACACGTTCCGCGCCGCCGCGGTCGAGCAGCTGGAAATCTGGGGCGGCCGGGTCGGCGCCGACGTCATCAAGCACCAGGCCGGCTCCGACCCGTCGGCGGTCGTCTTCGACGGCCTCCAAGCGGCGAAAAAGCGCGGCACGGACGTCGTCATGATCGACACCGCCGGCCGGCTGCATAACAAAGCGCATCTCGTCGAAGAGCTGAAAAAAATCCGCCGCGTGATCGGGCGGGAGATGCCCGGCGCGCCGCACGAGACGCTGCTCGTGCTCGATGCGATCACCGGCCAAAACGGCCTGCAGCAGGCGCGCGTCTTTCAGGAAGCGATGGATTTGACCGGCATCGTGCTCACCAAGCTCGACGGCACCGCCAAGGGCGGCGTCGTGGTCGCGATCCAGGAGGAGCTGCGGATTCCCGTACAATACATCGGCGTCGGCGAAGACGTCGACGATCTCCAGCCTTTCGAGCCGGAAAGCTTTGTGAAAGCGCTGTTCGAGGCTAAGCAGTGACTGCCGTCAAAGCGATCAGAGGATTTTTCATTTCCTTGACTTCGCGCCGCGGAGCGTCTAGCCTTACTGCCATGTCGCACGAACATGAAATCGCTGCAGGGCAGCCGGTTATCAGCCTTACCGAGCCGGCGATCCGGCAAGTGAAGGCGATCCTCGCACGCGAGCAGATCGAAGACCATGGTCTCCGCGTGGCAGTGACGAGCGGCGGCTGCTCGGGCTTTTCTTATGGACTCGACTTCGAGACCCAGGAAAGGCCCGGCGATATCGTCGCGACGTTCGACGGCGTGAAGATCTACGTCGACAGTAGCAGCGCGCCGTACCTCAACGGCACTGTCATCGACTACGTCAGCGGTCTTCAGGAGTCCGGCTTCAAGTTCAATAACCCGAACGTCAAGGGCACTTGCGGCTGCGGCACGTCCTTTTCGGCATAGAAGCTGAGAAGCTTTCAGCAATCAGCTCTCAGCTAACAACATTAACTCTATCGTCCCTGCGTTAGCTGAAAGCTGACAGCTTTGCAGCTTCCGCGCTCATTATGAAAGCAGTAAGGCTCCACGGCCACGGCGGCGTCGATCAGCTTCATTACGAAGAGGCCGACACCCCGAAGATCGTCTCGCCGACCGATGTCGTCGTCGCGCTTAAAGCCGCGGCGCTCAACCACATCGATCTGTGGAACCGCAAAGGCCTGACCGGCATGCAAGTCGAGATGCCTCATATCCTCGGCGGCGACGGTGCCGGCGTCGTCGCCGAAGTCGGCGCGGCGGTCGCGAACGTCAAGCCGGGCGATGCCGTCTGTCTCTATCCAGCGACTGGATGCGGCAAATGCGAATTCTGTCTCGCCGACAACGACTTCATGTGCATTCATCTCCGCGTCCTGGGAGAGCGGATCAATGGCACCTACGCCGAGTACGTCCGAGTTCCGGCGCAAAACTGCTTTCCCATCCCGCCGGGACTGTCCTTCGAGGAAGCCGCGGCCTTCCCGCTCGTCTTCATAACCGTCTGGCGTATGCTGATCACGAATGCGCGCCTTATTCCCGGCGAGCAGGTGCTCGTCCTAGGGATCGGCGGCGGCGTCGCCGGCGCCGCGCTGCAGGTCGCAAAGCAGATGGGCGCGCACGTCATTGTAACGTCCTCGACCGAGGAGAAGCTCGCGCTGGCAAAGAATTGGGGCGCCGACCACGGCATCAATTATACGAAGAGCGATTTCGCCAAGGAAACGCGCGCGCTCACGAAAAAGCGTGGCGTCGACATCGTTGTCGACTGCGTCGGCGGCGAGGGTTGGAACAAGAGTCTCGCCGCGCTCGCCAAGGGCGGGCGCGTCGTCACTTGCGGCGCGACGGCGGGCGCAAACCCGCCCACCGATCTCCGCCGGGTCTTCTGGAACAACCTGAGCATCTTCGGCTCGACGCTGGGTAGCCGCGAGGAGTTCCGCCAAGTCGTGAACTTTTTCTGCAACACGAACATGCGGCCGATCATCGATCAGGTCTTTCCGCTGAAAGACGCCGCGGCCGCGCACGAGCGGATGGAGCGCGCCGAGCAATTCGGCAAGATCGTCCTCCACATCGCGGATTAAGATAGACAAAATCCGCGAAAGCACTTATTTTATCTTTTACAGACCCGCCATGCGCGTAATCGCCGGACAAGCGAGGGGCCGCCGGTTGCGGACGCCGAAAGGACGCGAGCTGCGTCCGACGGCGGATCGCGTCAAAGAGGCGCTGTTCAATATTCTCCCGCACGATCTTAGCGGCCGGCGCGTTCTCGACCTTTTCGCCGGCACCGGCAATCTCGGACTGGAGGCGTTGAGCCGCGGCGCCGAAAAAGCGGTCTTCGTCGATATTTCCCGTCCGGCGACGATGGTGATCGAAGAGAACGTGCAAGCGCTCGGCTACGGCGCGAGCGCCCGCGTCCTGACGGGGCCGGTTTTCAAGGCGGTGCGCACGCTCGCCCGCAGCGGCGAGCGATTCGATGTGATCCTGCTCGACCCGCCGTACGAGCGCGGGCTGGCGGGAGAAGCTCTAAAGGAGATCGCCAAGGAGAGCGTGCTCGCCGACGGCGGCGTCGTCGTGGCGGAGCACAGCATTCGCGATCGTCTGGAGGAAAACTACGGCGGGCTCGTATTGAGCGACACGCGGCGCTACGGCGATACGGCGCTGTCTTTTTACCGCGGCGGAGAGCGGGTGGAGGAATAGAGGAATGGCGCAGACGAAAATCGCGATCTATCCCGGTTCGTTCGATCCGATCACCAACGGCCACGTCGACCTCGTCAAGCGCACGCTCGGCGTCTTCGACCGGATTGTCGTCGCGATCGCACGCAACCCGGAAAAGGACCGGTCGCTCTTCGATCTCGAAGAGCGTTTGGACATGATCCGGCAGGTTTTCAAAGGATTCGGCAACCGCGTCCAGGCCGAGAGCTTCGAGGGGCTGTTGGTTCAATACGCGAAAAAGACCGGCGCGAAGGTCATCATCCGCGGCCTGCGCGCGGTGTCGGATTTCGAATACGAATTTCAGATGGCGATGATGAACCGCGAGCTCGCGCCCGGCATCGAGACGCTGTTTATGATGACGGGGCAGGATCACTTTTACATCAGCTCGCGGCTGGTGAAGGAAGTCGTGAGCCTGGGCGGCGACATCTCGGGATTTGTGCCGGCGATCGTGGCGAAGAAATTGAAGGAAAAGTTTTAGGAGATCTCGCTTTATGAGACTCGGGAAGAAAACACAGGGCATTAAGCCTTCGGTCACGTTGGCGCTCGCGGCCAAGGCGCAAGTGCTGCGCGCCGAAGGCGTCGACCTCGTCAATTTCACGGCCGGCGAGCCCGACTTCGACACGCCGCAGCGTATCAAGGACGCGGCGATCGAGGCGCTCAAAAAAGGCATGACGAAATACACAGATGTGCGCGGCATCGAGCCGCTGCGCCAAGCGATCGCCGAGAAATACAAGCGCGAATACGGATTGGAGTACACGAAAGACGAAGTGCTGGTAAGCTGCGGCGGCAAACACGCGCTCTACAATCTCGTGCAGGCATTGATCGACGACGGCGACGAGGTCGTCATCCCCTCGCCTTACTGGGTGAGCTATTCGGACATCGCGCTCCTCGCGGGCGGCGTTCCCAAGCTGGTCGAGACGAAGGAAGCGAACGGCTTTCGCATCACGCCGGCGGAGCTGGAGAAAGCGCTCACGCCGAAGACGCGCATGTTCATCCTGAACAGCCCGTCCAATCCGACCGGCGCCGCCTACGATCGCGGCGAGCTCGACGCCCTGTCGCGCGTTCTCGAGCGGCACGACTGCCTGATTCTATCCGACGATATCTACGAGAAGATCGTCTACGACGGCTTCAAGTTCCACCAGATCACCGCGCTCAATCCGAAGCTCCGCGACCGGACGATCATCACGAACGCCGTCTCCAAGACGTACGCGATGACCGGATGGAGAATCGGCTACGCGGTCGGGCCTAAGGAAGCGGTCACGGCGGCGAGCAAGATCCAGAGCCAGAGCACGTCCAACCCGACGTCCATCGCGCAGGCTGCTGCGCTGGAAGCGATCCGCGGACCGCAGGACGAAGTGCCGGTGATGGTCGGCGAGTTCAAGAAGCGGCGCGACGCGATCGTCGCGCGGCTCGCCGCGATTCCGGGGATCGGCTGCTTCAAGCCGCAGGGCGCGTTCTACGTTTTTCCCAACGTGCGCGCGCTGTTCGGGAAAAAGCACAAAGACAAGCCGCTCGCGACGCCGGCGGACGTTGTCGAATACTTCCTCGACTCCGCGCGCGTCCTCGCCGTCCCCGGAGAGGACTTCGGCTCGAAAGAAAATATCCGCATCAGCTACGCGACATCGATGCAGGAGATCGAAAAGGGCTGCGACCGGATCGCAGAAGCGGTGCGCAAGCTCGGCTGAGGATCCGATCTTCTCTCCTCCTCCCGCCGCGGCGGCGGGGAGCGAGGCCGCATTCGCAGGAGCGCTTCCGGCCTTGCCGAGAACAAACGTAGGAATAAGCGCGACAAAGCCTCGCGGCACCGGCTTATCGAATGCGGCCGAGAGCCGCGCCGCCGAGGCTCAATACTTCGGGCGCGCGCCGGTTTTTTTGTAGTGGAAATAATCCTTGAGAATCTGCGCGTGATCGAATACGAGCGGCGCAGGCAGGTTGGTTTCTTGAAAGATCGCTGCGTTCTTGGCGTCGTCGGCGCCCTTCGGCGTCCCGCTCGCCTTCGCTATAAATACCGTCGAGATTGTGTGTCCGCGCGCGTCGCGCTTCGGGTCGGAGTAGCTGTGGAGCTGCTCGATTAGCTTGACGTCGAGGGAAATTTCTTCCTTCGCCTCGCGCGCCGCCGCGGTCTCCAGGCTCTCGCCGTAGTCGACGAAGCCGCCGGGAATCGCCCAGCCGTGCGGCGGGTTTTTGCGCTCGATCAGAACGATGCCGTCGCCGATCTCGATCAGGATATCGACGGTGGGCACCGGGTTCTTTTTTTCCTTCTCCGCCATAGGTTTACTTGACTAGGCTGCGACCGGCATGTAGTAGTATTATTTCCTTCAAAGCTTGCCGCGGGGTGGAGCAGTCTGGTAGCTCGCAAGGCTCATAACCTTGAGGTCCCGGGTTCAAATCCCGGCCCCGCAACCAACCGAAAGGGGGCCGTTCAACGGCCCCTTTTCTTTTTCCTCGTCAACTCTTTCCTCCATAAACCTTATCAAAAAACCCTTCGGCCTCAAGACGCTTGAGCAGCGAGGGATCGACGAAGTCTTCAGCCTTCACGTTGGCGACCTTCGGATTCTGCTCCGCTACGTACTTTAGCACCGTGCGCGTGCCTTCGAGGGTCGGATAGGGCTTGCGGTCCATCTCCTCCAGCGCCTCTTGATAAAACTCCTCCGCCTGCTCGGGCTTCTGCAGGCGCAGATTTCTCGCGATGACCTCCTTCACCGCCTGCTTGTTCTCCTTGTTGAACACGTAGGCATATCCTTCGATGACCGCGCGGGTGAAGTTCTCGCCAATCTTCGCGCCGGGGGCGACGAACTCGCGCTTCGCCGCCAGGACAGTGTTTTGATACGGGATCTTCGCCGCGTTGAGATCGAGCAAGGCCGTGTAGCCTCTCGAGAGCATCATCTTGGTCGGAAGCCTCTGCAGCATCGCCGCGTCGAGCCCCTTGGCTTCGAGCGCCGCCATGCGCTCGGGGTCGAGGCCGGTCTGCAGCAGCACGATGCCGTCGCGCTTTACGTTGAGCCCGAGGTGATCGAGCGCGATCAGCGCCGAGATATGCGACGAGCCGCCGAAGCGCGCGGTGCCGAGCCGCTTGCCCTTCAGATCGGCCGCGCTCTTGATGCTCGGCTGAGACACCAGCGTGAACGGCGAGGTATTGCTGACGCCGAGGAAAGCCACGATCTTCTCGCCGCTCGCGACGAGACTCACGAGCGCCGCCGGAGCGCCGGCCGCGACTTGAATCTCCCCCGCCGCCAGCATCTGCGCCACCAGCGCGCCGCCGGCGACGAAGATCATCTGCACGTCGAGACCGTATTTATCGAAAATCTTTTTGTCCTTCGCGACCCAGAAAGGCGTGTTGTGCGGCGTAGCCGTGGAAACCGCAACACGTACGACCTGGCGCGTTTGCGCTTCGGCCGCAAGCGGCGAAAGCAACACCGCCAGCAGCATCGTCATCAGCTTAAGCCTTCGCATGATCTTTACTCCCTTCCCGCTGCGCATCGTCTTCTCCGCGCCAATAGGCGCGCATCTCTTTACGCTCCGCGAGCGCGGATACGGCGAATCCGGCGAGCACAGCCCAGAACGCCGCGCTGATGCCCGCGAAGCTGAACGGCGTCGCGGCGATCGCAAAAGCGACGAGCGCGCCGAACCGCAACCGGCCGCCGAAGGCCTTCTCGAACGCCTCCTGAAGCGACGAGAGGATCGCGAGACCCGCCAGCGCGATCACATAATGCCGCGGCACGATGGACAGCACAGAGCTCACCGCGCTCGCCGCCAGCGCCAGGATGAACGTCAGTATAGCCGCCGTCACGCTCGCCGCATAGCGGCTGGCCGCCGGTCCCGCCTCGGGCGCGGCGACGATCGCGACCGCAGTGCGCCCGACGATCGCCGGACAGCCGCCGAGCAGCGCGTTGACGATCGAGCCAAGGCCGACGACGACCGTCACGGGCTTCGTCGGCGCATCATAGCCTTGCGCGCGGAGGAATCCGAGCCCCTGCACGTTTCCGAGCACCATCGACAACACAACCATAGGCAGACTCACGGCAATGAATGCCGAGACCGAGAAGTCTATCTGCGGCACTACCAGCGCCGGCAGTTCCCACGCGATCGGCCGCGCCGCGAAGTCGCGCGTAATAACAATTGCCGCCGCGCCGCCGAGGAGCGCGAGGCCCATCGCCGGCACACGCGGCCGCGCGATGATCCGCCCGAGCAGATAACCGGCAACCGTCGCCCCGCCGACTATTATATCCTCGACGGTCGCCTTGATCATGCGCACGACGTATTCGAGGATGCTGCCGGCAAACATGCCCATAACGATCGGCAGCGGCAGCCAGTCCATGATACGCCCGCCGACCCCGGCGAGGCCGAGCACGACGATCAGAATGCCCGCCATGAGATTGGCGCCGACCAGTTCCGCGAAGCTATACTGGCCGGCGAGCGTGCCCATGTAGACGAGACCGGGAATCGTCCAGGTTATGGGGATCGGCTGGCGATAAACGAGCGAAAGTGCGAGCGAGGAGGCGGCGGCGCTCGCCCAGACGATGAAAATCCAGCTCGAAGACTCGGCCGCGCCGAGACTTAGCTGGCGGGAGACCGCGATCTGGAGCGGCACCATGCCCGACGCGAACCAGATGAAGGTCGTCAGACCGGCCCAGAGCGCCGCCGCGTTGAAGTCCGCAAAAGACAGCGATGCGGGTATTTTGACGCCGCTTGGAATATTTTTTCTCGACCCTGTTGACGAGACGCTCAAGACGGTCAAAAATAACGCGTCAGCACAATCGAAGGCAACCTGCTATGAATTTTAAAGCAACGAATTCTGCCGCCAGACTGACCGCCGTCGTTATCGCCGCGGCCGCGCCGGACGCCGACGGCGCCGCTAATGCGCGCGAGCGCTTGATCGAGCATCTCGCGTGGACGCTCGCGCACTTTCCTTTCCGGCACTTTGCTGTAGTCGGGCCGGCCGGGAACGGCGGCCATTTTAGCCACGCTCAAGCTCGTCCGATTGCCACGGCGCTGAGAGAACTGCCGAGCGGCCTGTTCGTGGCTACGGGCGATATGCCTTTCATATCGACCGACATGGTCGAATGGCTGCTCGATCACGATGATCCTGCCGCCGACGCTGTCGTACCGCGCCATGCCCAAGGGATCGAGCCGCTGTTCGCGATCTACAATCCGGGCTTTCTCGCCCATCTCGACGCGGCGCTCGCCGAGCCGGGAGACGCCCTGCTTGCCGCGCTGGATACATCCCGCGTGCGCTATGTCGAGACCTCGGAAGGCCTCGCGCGCAGCTTCGTGCGCGTCGAGACCGAAGAAGCGTGCGCGCGGGCGCTCGCAGGCCTGGAGAAAAAATTCGGGGATCCGAGCCGGCTGTAGAGCGCGCGTCAGCGCATCTGCACGACCACATCGACTAGCGCCGGCTTGCCGCTCTTTACGACCTTTACCGCGTCACGCAGCGCCTTGGCTAAATCTTTCGGCTCGGTCACGGGCCCCGTCGACCATACACCGTAAGATTTCGCATTCGCCGCGAAATCGACGGCCGGCTCTTCGATGCGGATGCCCACCGTCTTGTTCTCTACCGGACGCTTGCGCAATACCGCCATGCGCTCCTGGTGCTCCTCGTCGTTGTAGTACGAGCGGTTGCTATTGACGACGATCAGGAGCGGAATCTCGTAGTGCGCCGCGGTCCAGAGCGAGCTGATCGTAAAGAGCAGACAGCCGTCCGGCTGGATGTCGACGCAGAATTTGCCCGAGCCCTTGTGCGCGAGCGCAGCGCCGAGCGAAGCGGGAAGGCCGTAGCCCAAGCCGCCGCCCTTGTACTTGCCGAGGATCTGGTTGAACTTCGCGCCGGGCATGTAAAGGTTTTCTTTTCCCTGCGACGTGCCGTTCGTCAGCACCCAGTCCTCGTTTTTCACCGCCTCGGCGATCTCGGTATAGAGCCGCGTCGTCGAGATCGGCTTCTCGTCCCATTTCTTTTTAAGCTCGCGCGATAGATTCTCCTCGCGCTCGGCGTGGAGCTTTGCCCAGCGGTCGCGCCGCTGCGAGATCGTCGAGGCGTTTTTCTTGAGACTCTCCTTCTCCGCCTTCAGCCGCCGCACGAGCTCGGGCAAAAAGACGGAAGTGTCCGCCATGATCGAGAGATCGACCTCGCGCAGCTTGTTGAAATCGTGCGACCACGCGCGCACGAGCAGGTCGTCGAGCCCGACGTTGATGATCTTGGCCGACGGCGACATCAATGGGATCGGCCGCCGCCTCCCCGCCTCCTGCGCGCGCTGCGTAATGCCGCCTTCGAGGTCCGGCACGTCGAGCACGAGCAAGAGATCGGTCTCGCCGAGAACTTTGTTTGCCATGCCGGTGAGATTGAGCGGATGCTTAACGGGAAAATTGAAGCGGCCGAACTGATCGAGCACCGGGATCGCCAATAGCTCGGCCAATTCGACGAGCGCGTTGAAGCCCGCCTCGCGTCGGCCGACCCAGTCGGCGACGATCGCCGGCGCCTTCGCCGCGAGCAGCCATTTGATCGTTTTCTCGAAGCCTTCCTCCGGCGCCTGCATCGGCAGCGGCGCGGGATAGCGGTCGAGCGACGGCATCGGAATCTCGCCGTCGAGCTTTTTCTCCTGCACCTCGCTGTCCCAGCAGAGATAGACCGGGCCCATCGGATCGGTCGTCGCAAGGCGGTACGCGCGAATGAACGCGTCCGGCACCGCCTCGACACTGCCCGGTTGGTCGTCCCATTTGACGAAGTCGCGCACGAGGTTTCCCTGCACCAGCGCGGTGTGCACCCAATCGATCCACGGCCGGCGGAGCGCGGTGTCCATCGGCCCCGTGCCGCCCATGACGATCACCGGCAAGCGGTCGCACCAGGCGTTGTAGATCGCCATTGCCGCGTGCTGCAGACCGACGATGTTGTGCACGGCGGCTGCCATCGGCTTGCCGGACGCGCGCGCGTAGCCGTGCGCGAGCGCCACGGTGATCTCCTCGTGCGGGCAGAGGATCATCTCCGGCGCGCGGTTGCCGCCGTAGTTGACGAGCGAATCGTGCAGGCCGCGGAACGTCGCGCCGGGATTGAGCGCGATGTAGTCGAATTCGAACGCTTTCAGCATGTCGACGATTACGTCGGAGCCGTACTCGGCGCGCGGCTTTTCGATCTTCCTGGCGGGCTTGCTCATTGAGAACTCCTTCTGGGTGTAAGGTCTGAATTTCTCGAACGCACCATATGCGAAGCGCTTTGAGGTGGCAAGTCGCGGATCGATTTTATTCCCGCGTTGACCTGCGCCTCGCGGAGAAGTAAGTTGCCTGCGAAGGCGCTAAAATATTCATAAGGAGAGCGGCATATGGCGATCAAAATCAAGCGCACCGGCCATTTGGTTCTCAAGGTGAAAGATCTGGAGCGCTCGCGGCGCTTCTTCACAGAAGTGTTGGGCTTGCCCGTTGTCGGCGAGGCGCCACAGGCGGGTTTTCTGTTCTTTAGCCCCGATGTCGAAGCGAATCATCACGTGCTCGCGATCCGCCAGGCGCCCGAAGGCGCGCGCACGCCCGAGCCGAACGATATCGGCATGGAACACGTCGCTTACGAGCTGGAATCGTTCGCCGATTTGCAGGAAGCGTATCGCATCTTCAAAGCGAACAACGTCCGGCTGCGGCACGTCGTCTTTCACGGCGTCACCAAGAGCATTTATTTCTACGATCCCGACGGCAACATGCTGGAGGTTTACTGCAACGTGCCGCCGGACGAATACAAGAAGAGCGTGAAAAATCCTTACGGACTCTACGGCGATATAACCGCGGAGCTCGAAGGCAAAGAGCAGCAACGGCCGGGAACGGTAGCGCCGTAAAACACAGACGTTTTAAGTTACAGGTTTCAGGCCCCGGTCGCGTGCTTCCATGGACTCTCATACGTGAAAGTTGAAACCTGAAACCAGAAACTCCGAGGTATTTTATATGGAACCGCTTCCGCGGGGCGCGAATTTTCAACGGTGCAAACTCATGTGGGAGATCGGCCTGCATATCGCCGGCGACCCGGCCACGCCGTATTACGGCAACCGCGACATGATGATCGCCGTCGGCAGCGGCTCGGGCGACAACTATCGCCCATGGCTGCGCATGGCGACCGGCGCGCCGCATCTCGCGCATGCCGTCTGCCGCGGCGAGCTGGAGATGTCGATGGTGAACCCCTCCGGCTTTTTAACCCAAGCCTATCGCGGCACGGGTCTTTTCCCGAAGTCGCTGCCCGTGCGCGTGCTGGCGATCTATCCGTCGTGGGACCGCTTCGTCTACGTCGTCCATCCGCGCACGGGCCTCAAGTCGCTCGCCGAGATCAAAGAGAAGCGCTATCCGCTTAAACTTTCCATCCGCGAGGACAAGGCGCACTCGACACGCGTGCTAGTCGACCAGACGCTCGCCGCCTACGGCTTCACGCTGCCCGACCTGGAATCGTGGGGCGGCAGCTTGCAGGTGAACGGCGGCCCGGGCGACAAGCGGCGCATGGACGCTATCGCCGCGGGCGCGATCGACGCGATCTTCGACGAGGGACTCGTTCTATGGTTCGAGAAGGCGCTCGCCGCCGGCTTCCAGCCCATTCCGCTCGACGAATCGGTATTTGCCAAGTTGCAGGCGATCGGCTGGCGTCGCGTGAGAATTCCCGCGCGCCACTATCCGCATTTGGAGGCGGATCACGACTGTCTCGACTACGGCGGGTGGCCGCTCTACACGCGCGCGTCGCTGCCGGACGAGGACGCCTACAAAGTCTGCGCCGCGATCGCCGCGCGCAAGGACGAGATTTTCTGGGAGGATTCTTTCACCGGCATCGGCCAGCTCGGGCAGGACACTCCCGCGACGCCGCGCGACGTGCCGCTCCATCCAGGCGCGGAGCGCTGGTACAAGGAAAACGGATTTAACGTTTAAGGTCGGTTCGCCTGCCGTGAGCTCGTCGAAGGGCGAAGCGCCCCTACGCATTCATTTCCTTATCCGTTGCTCTAACGCATCGAGCGTCGGCGCGATCGGCTTCAACGCCGCGTTCACAACCTGCACGGCCGACGGCTGCTTCAAGCCATGGCCGGTGATGTTGCATACGACCGTTTCGTCTTTCTGAATCGTTCCCGTTTCCGCAAGCTTCTTCGCCGCGGCAACCGAGATGGCGGCGGCGGGCTCGGCGAAAATGCCGGCGCGCCGCGCCAGCAGCGATTGCGCCGATAAAATCTCCTCGTCGCTCAACGCGACGGCCGCGCCCTTCGACGCGCGCAGCGCGGCGAGCGCGCGGTCGCCGAGGGCGGCGGGATTGCCCACCTGAATGCTTTCCGCGACCGTCGGCTTCGCCGCGACGGGCGCGACCCGCTCGAGGCGATTTTCGAATGCAGCCACGATCGGCGCCGCGGCCGCGCTCTGCGCGGCGACGAGCCGCGGCGATTTCTTCGTGCAGCCGAGCGCCTGGAGCTCGCCCCACCCTTTCCACATCGCGCAAATCCCCGCGCCGCCGGCGGTCGGATGAATCACCCAATCGGGAACGGCGCCGTCCATTTGATCGAGCGTTTCGTAAGCGTAAGATTTCTTTCCTTCGTTGCGGTAAGGGTTGCTCGACAGGCAATCGTACCAGGCGAACTCCTGGAGCGCTTCGCGGTAGAGTCGCGCGACCTCGTTGTCGAAGCTGCCTTCGACGACGACTACGATCGCGCCGTAGGCGGCGGCTTGGATAATTTTCGATGTTTCGGTTCCCGCGGGAACCATGACGATACTTTTCAAGCCGGCCGCCGCCGCGTAAGCCGCGACCGACGCGGCGGCGTTGCCGGTCGAGATCACCGCGGCGGTGTCGAAGCCGAGCTCGCGCGCGCGGGAAATGCCGACGGCGTTGCTGCGGTCTTTGAGCGAGGCGGTCGGCAGCGCGCTGTCGTTCTTGAGCAGCAGGCGCGGAAGCCCGAGCGCTTCAGCCAACCGGCGCGGCGCGATCAGCGGCGTGTAGCCTTCGCCGAGAGTCACGATGCTGGCGCGATCTTCGACAGGAAAAAATTCGAACCAGCGCCAGATCGTGCGCTCGGCGTGCTTACGAATTTTTGCTAAACCGACGCAGGCGAGATCGACGATCGCTTCGAGCACCGCGCCGCAAACTTTACAGCGAAACGTCTTCCATGACGGCGACTGCCAACCGCAGCGGGGACATTGGAGCGCCTTGAGCTTTCCCACCGCTTACCAGGCCGCTTTGCCCATCGCCCAGCGGTCGAGGCTCGCGAGATATTCGCGGAACAGCACCATGCGCATCGCGACGGCGCGGCGCGCGAGTTCCTGGCGCTCTTCGGTCGTAGCGTAGCGCTTCAGAAATATCTGCGGGACGCTGCCGTGCCCCTCTTCGTCCTCCGTGATGCGGCGGTAGGGCTCTTTGATCCACTCCGGCACCGACGGTGAATTGAGGCACATCTGGATGAGATAGTTCGCGACCGTCTCGCCAGCGAGCGAGAAGCCGGCGATGCGCTCGCACGTATCGGCGAGCCCTTCGATCGCGTTGAACATCGCGGTCTGCGCCGGCAGCGGCTTGTAATCGGACGGCTCCGCGCCTAAATCCCGGATGCGCTTCGACAAAAGACCAGCGTGCGTCATCTCCTCGTGCGCGGACTCGGCCATCATCGTCTTGACGTCGAGCTCGGGCGTGGTCTTGAGCCACATACCGAACAGATCCGCCGCGCGCAGCTCGTTGTAGAGGCGGCTCTGCATGACGCGCACGCGCTCCGCGTCGCTGCTGAGAGGGATATAGCTGTAGGCCGGCGGCGCGGCGTCGAGCGAGCGGCAGAAAGCGTGAATCGGTTCCAGCAGCTCGCGGACGAAATCTTCGCTCGGCTTTGTCATGTCTTCCTCAATGCGTCGCGGTCCGGCGCTCCAGCTCGTTCAGCGATTTTTCGAGATCGCCCTCGAGATCGCCGACGTCGAAGCCGACGGCGCGCGCGCCGTCGAGGATCGCGATGCAGACCATCACGAGCTCGAGCGCCTCCTTCGGCGGCGCCTCGTCGGGATGGGAATAAAGATAATGATCGACGCGCTGCTTGAGAGTCAAGAAGTCGCGCAGGCACACGACCGGCGGCAAATCTTTTAACGGTCCGGTATTCGCGGTCAACGGCTCGAAAGCCACGCCGCCGGGATCGACGAGCGCGATCTGCCGGCCATCCTCGAATAGGAAAACCAGATACGTATCTTTCGTCTCGGGGTGGATCTTTTCCTCGAAGGCTTTCAAGTCGCGCCACGGCACGCGCAGCGATTTCGCGGATGCAACGTCGAGCAGCGTCGAGCTCTCGGCGTCGTAAAGGGCCGCCTGCGGGTGATTCGCGAGCCATTGCGCCGCTTTGCTCCGCGCCTGGTCGATCGTCTCGGCCATGCTCGGATTCTAGCACGGATTCAGGCGCCCAGGGCAAGGCGCTTACGGCGGTTTAATATTGATCTGAAAGCACGGATCGGCTATTTTCGCGGACGAAGTTTTATGCTGCTCGCCGAAGGCGCCGCGGATCTTTACCGCCACTCCAATCTGACACCGCATCAATTGCTCGTCTGGTTTGGACAAAAGCTTCATCCCGAGGTCCCGCTCTACAATGTGGCGGTCGGCTTTACGCTGTGGGGCAAGATCGATCCCGAGGCGTTTCGTGCCGCGTTCCGCCAGCTCATCGCTTCGAGCGATGCGCTCCGCACGGTGGTCGACGAGATCGACGGCGTGCCGCATCAGAGGCCTGTGGAGAACAACGACTACGAATTGGAATACGTCGACTGCTCTGGGGCTGCGCCGCCGGAACAGGCTTGCAACGAACGAATGCGCGCGCGCCTTAGCGTGCCACTCGATATGTCGCGGCGCCTTTTCGATGCGGCCCTGTTCAAGGTCGGAGATGAGAAATACGTCTGGTATCTTAATCAGCACCATATCATCTGCGACGGTGTTTCCGTCATGCTCGCCTATAACCATTTGGCAGAACTCTATAGCCGGGCGCTCGCCGGCACTCTGGACGACGCACCGCCGCTGCCGCGATCGTACGATCACATCGACTACGAGCTGGAGCGGCAGCGCTCGCCCCGACAAGCCGAGACGGAGGCCTACTGGCGGCGGAAGCTGATGGAAGATGTCGAACCGATGGACATCTACGGCTCGCGGCCTCGACGCACGATGCGTATCGAGAGACACTCGATCGACCTCGGACTGGAAAGGCGCTCCAAACTCAGGGCGATAGCCTCCGATAAAGCCGTGGCCCGGGGCTCGGGGAATCTGGCCGTCTTTTCGCTGATCGCCGCGGCGCTTTACGCTTATCTTTATCGCGCGAGCCGGAAAAACCGCCTCTCCATCGGCGTGCCATTCCACAATCGCGCCGCTACTCCGTTCAAGGACGTTCTCGGGCTCATCATGAAGGTGGTTCCTCTGCAGATCGCGATCGAGCGGGGCGACACATTTCTCGCAATCATCGAAAAAATCCACAGCGAAATGTCCGCCATCCGCCCTTATCGCAACGTCACGCTCGCAAACTCCCCCGCCGCGCGCGTCTACGATGTGTGGCTGAATTACTTCACGACAACCTACCCCGATTTTTGCGGCATGCCGGTGCGGAACGATTGGCTTCACCCGGGCTTTGCACGGGACGCCCTGGCGCTGCAGGTGCGCGATTTCCAAGGCACCGGCGATCTGACGTTGGATTTCGACTTGCATTGCGACGTCTTCGAGGAGCAAGAACGCCGCGCGGTGATCCGTCATTTTCTGAAAGTCTTCGACGCGCTGCTCGAAAATCCCGCGGCAAGTATCGACGACATTTCACTAATCGACGACTCCGAGCGCCGGCTGATCATCGAAGATTGGAACGCATCGACGTGGCAGCCGTCCTCCGAGCAGACGCTGACGCGCCTCTTCGAGGCCGCCGCACGCAGAAATCCCGATGGAATCGCGCTCGAATTTGAAGGACGCGCAACGACTTACGCGCAGTTGAACAGCGAAGCGAACCGGCTCGCGCGGCACCTCCGCGCGCATGGCGCCGGTCCGGAGACGATTGTCGCGTTTTGCGCCGAGCCGTCGCCGGAGATGCTCGTCGGCATTCTGGGAATTCTGAAAGCCGGCGCGGCCTATCTCCCGCTCGATCCGGAATATCCGCGCGAAAGGCTCTCTTATATGCTGGCCGACTCGGGAGCGGCGCTCCTGCTGACCGAGAAAAGATTATCGGCCGTCTATCCACACCTCGAAGGCGTGAGTGCGCCCGCCGTCGTTTACATGGACGCGGATCGTGAAGCCATCGCCGCCGGCGCGAATAGCGACCTTGACGGCGGGCCGAGCCCGCAGAGTCTCGCCTACGTCATGTACACCTCCGGCAGCACCGGCGCGCCGAAGGGCGTCATGATCGAGCACGGCGCCGTCTGCAATCGGCTGAAATGGGGCGTCGACTTCTATCGATTGAATGAAACCGACCGCGTGTTGCAGAAAGCTTCGTTCGCGTTCGACGCCTCGGTATGGGAGATTTTCGAGCCGCAGATCGCGGGCGCGCGGATCGTCATGGCGAAACCGCGCGGCCGCATTGATGTCGAATATCTGGCAGATTTAATCGCTGCCCGAAAGGTGACCGTCGCGGAATTCTCGCCTTCGCTGCTGCGCGCGCTGCTCGACGACAATAAACTCGCCGCCTGCACGGCGTTGAAGCGCGTTTTTTCCGGCGGCGAAGTGCTTCCGCGCGACGTGACGCGAGAATTTTTCGCGCAATCGCGCGCCGAGCTTTACAACACCTACGGGCCGACGGAGACTTCGATCGATGTCACGCATTGGAAATGCGGCGGCGAAGCTGCCAAGAACGTGCCGATCGGCCGTCCCGTCGCTGGGATGCGCGTTTACATTCTCGACGACCGGATGGAGCCCGCGCCGCCGGGCATGCCGGGAGAGCTCTGCATCGGCGGCGTCGGCGTCGCGCGCGGCTACTTGAACGCTCCGGAGCTAACGGCCGAGAAGTTCGTCCCGGACCCGTTCAGCTCCGTGCCCGGCGCGCGCCTGTATAAGTCCGGCGACATGGCGCGCCACCGACGCGACGGCGCGATCGAATTTCTCGGGCGGAAGGACGATCAAGTCAAAGTCCGGGGCTTCCGCATCGAGCCCGGCGAGATCGAGGCGGCGCTGCGATCCCATCCGGCGATACGGCAAGCCGTCGTTGTCCCGCGCGAGAACGGCCGAGGTGACAGCCGGCTGGCGGCTTATCTCGTCGCCGCCGATCACGCGCCGCCGGCCGAGCCGGACCTCCGGCGCTTCTTGCGCGAGCGGCTGCCGGAATACATGGTGCCGCGCTCATTTGTTTTCCTCGAGTCGATCCCCGTGACACGGAACGGCAAAGTCGACCGGCTCGCGCTGCCTTCCCCGAACGGCGATTCTCAGCCCGCTACCCCGAAAGTCGAAACCGTCGAGAGCCGCGTGACGGAGATATGGGAATCGCTGCTCAGCGTTCACCCGATCGCAGCCGACGAAAACTTTTTCGATATCGGCGGAGACTCTCTGAGTGCTATCGAACTGATGCGTCGTATCGAGCAGGCCTTCGGCGAGCGGCTCCCGCTTTCTACCTTTCTCGGCGGGCCGACAATCAAAGATACGGCGGCCGCGCTCGTCCGCCAGCGAACGGCGCCCGATCGCTCGCTTCTGGTAAAAGTCCAGGCCGGAGACGGCAAGCCGCCATTCTTTTTCCTGCACGGAGATTTCTTCAACGGCGGCGGCTTTTATACCATCAACATGGCGCGCCACATCGGCGCCGACCGGCCGTTCTACGCGCTGGCGCCGCACGGGCTCAACGGCACCGCCGTGCCGCCGACGGTCGAGTGGATGGCGGATGACTACATCGAGATGCTGCGCTCCGTGCAACCGCGCGGCCCTTACTACGTCGGCGGGTTCTGCTCCGGCGGCAGCGTGGCGTATGAGATCGCGCGCCGGCTCGAATTGGCAGGCGAACGCGTCGCGCTGGTGGTCGTCATAGCGATACCGGCGCGCACTGCTTTTTACCACCGCGCGCTCCGCGCGATCGGCGGCGCCGGCACCATCGTCGGCTTGGGCGCGAGACAAAGAGTCAATTTCCTGCTGCGCGCGCGCGACGCGGGTCTCAAAATTCGGCGCCTTTACCGTACCGTCCGCGGCGCTGAGCCTCGTCCACGAACCAACCGTATGGCTGCCCAGAACGATCCGCTCTTTATAGCTTATGGCCGCGCGCTGTCGGCGTACTTGCCGAAGCGCTATGCCGGCCGCGTTCTCTGCCTGTGGCCGGAGCAAGACACATATAAGAACGGCGATCCGACCGCCGGTTGGGGCAAGGTCGCTTCCGATTTGCAGGTTCAATTGATCCCGGGCCAGCACGGAAACTGCATCAAATATCATTTGAAGACCATCGCCGAGCACATGCGCCGCGCCATCCTGCAAGCGGAAACGGAAAGCGCTTCATCTGAGCATAGCTGACGTGTCTCCGCGAGTGCAGCAATCAGCTTGAAAGCCGCGGCGCATCAACTCCCGATCGATTCGCCTCGCGTTTTTCATCTTCATTGACAGCGCCGCGCGAGATCGGCTACTTTTTCCGGTGACTTCGCATGGAAAAGTCGCCCGCCGAACGACTGTTTCAGATGATCACGGGCTTTGCGCTTTCGCAGTCGCTTTCCGTCGCGGCCCGGCTCGGCATCGCGGATCTCTTGAAGGACGGACCGAGGGAAAGCCACGAGCTGGCGAAATCCGCCGGCGTGGACGAAAGCGCTCTCGCGCGCCTGCTGCGGTTTTTGGCCGGCCACGGCGTCTTCGCCGAATGCGAGGGCAAGCGCTTTAAGCTCACGTCGCTGGCGGAGTGTCTGCAAACGGGCGCGCCCGGCTCGATGCGCACGCGCGCGATTTTTTGGGGCGAAGAGTGGGTCTGGCGGCCGTGGGGCGAGCTGCTCTACAGCGTGCAGAGCGGCCGGCCCGCCTTCGACCGCCTCTACGGCACGGACGCTTTCGACTTTTTCGCGCGCAATCCCGACGCGGCGGAGATTTTTCAGCAGACCATGACCGCGCAGGCGGCGTGGGAGGCGGCCGCCGTCGTCGCCGCCTGCGACTTTTCGGCGCTCCATACGATCGTCGAGGTCGGCTGCGGCGACGGATCGCTGCTCGCAGCGATCCTCCAGGCAAACCCGCGCGCGCGGGGTGTCTTTTTCGACCGGCCTTATGCGGTCGAGAAAGCCGAGATGCTTGTCGGAGCGCGCTGCGCCGGCCGCTGCGAGTTCGTCGCCGGTAACTTTTTCGAATCGGTGCCGGCCGGCGGCGACGGCTATATCTTGAAGCACGTGATTCACGACTGGGACGACGCCGGCGCTACGGCCATTCTCAAGAACTGCCGGCGTCATTTGGGCCGCGACGGCAGGCTGCTCGTGGTCGAGAGCATTCTGCGCCCCGGCAACGAGCCGGACCCGGGAAGATTCATCGACCTGCACATGCTGGTGCGGCAGACGGGGCGCGAGCGCAGCGAAAGCGAGTACCGCGAGCTTCTGGCCGCGGCGGGATTCGCGCTCGCGCGCGTCGTCCCGACCCGGACCCAGGTGAGCGTGATCGAGGCGAAGGCCGAATGAAAGTTACTTCTCCAGCGGCTTCCTTCGTAGAATTTCCGAAGGAAGAAATCGGACTCTCCATTCCCGAACGCTTCGAGCGGCAGGCGGCGAAATTCCCCCAACGGGTCGCCGTCAAGAGCGACGACGGTGAGCTCACCTACGATAACCTCAATCGAGCGGCCAATCGGCTTGCCCGGGCGATCCTCGCGCGGCGCGGACCGGACGAGGAGCCGGTCGCACTTCTTTTCGAGCAGGGACCGGCCGCGATCGTCGCGATCATGGGTGCGCTCAAGGCCGGAAAAATTTACGTCCCGCTCGACCCTTTGCATTTTCCGCCAGCGAAGCTCGCCGCGATGCTGGAGGACTCCGGCGCTGCGCTCGTCGTCACCGGCGGCAAAAACCTCGCGCTCGGCGAGCGGCTCGCCCGCGGCGCGCGCGAAGTCATCGTTCTGGATCGGCTTGATCCCTCAGCGAACGCCGAGAATCCCGGTTTGGGGCTGGCCGCGGACCGCCTCGCCTATATCCTATATACTTCGGGGTCGACTGGCGGGGCCAAAGGCGTCGCGCACAGCCACCGCAACGTGCTGCACTTCATCAGGAACTATACGAATGACCTGCACGTCGGCCCGGAAGACCGCCAGTCCCTGCTCTACTCCTGCAGCGTCGCTGCCTCGGTGAAGAATATATTCGGCGCGCTCCTCAACGGCGCGGCGCTGGTGTCTCTTAATCTTAAGGCTGAAGGACCCGCGCGTCTGGCTGCGTGGCTCGAACAAGAAGGCATCACACTCTGCCAGATGGTGCCGACGGTTTTCCGCCATTTCGCCGGGCGTCTGACCGGACGTGAAGCGTTCCCGAGTCTGCGCGCGCTCTATCTCGGCGGCGAGCCGCTCTTCCGGCGCGACGTCGAGCTCTATCGCGCGCATTTTCCCAAGGGCTGCGTCCTCGTCAACGCGCTCGCTTCGACGGAGTTGAATACGCTGCGGCAGTTTTTCATCACCCCTGAGACCGACATCGCGGAAGTCGTTGTGCCGGTCGGCTATCCCGTCGAGGACACGGAGATTCTTTTGCTCGACGAGAGCGGTGCGGCGGTCGGCCCGGATTGCGTCGGGGAGATCGTGATAAGAAGTCGCTATCTCGCCGTCGGCTATTGGCGAAAACCCGAGCTTACGCGGCTGGCATTCGCCGCCGATACAGAAGGTAGCGATAAAAGGATCTACCGCACGGCAGATCTCGGACGCATGCGCTCTGACGGCTGCCTCGAATACCTCGGCCGTAAAGATTTCCAGGTAAAAATCCGCGGCCACCGCGTCGAGATCGGGGAGATCGAAGCGACTCTGCTCGCTCTTGCCAATGTCCGGGAGGCGGTCGTTGTCGCGCTGAATGAATCCGCCGAGGAGAAGCGGCTCGCGGCTTACATTGTGCCGGCCCGGATGCCGGCGCCCGACGCCGCGGAGCTGCGCCGCGCCCTCGCGGAGCGGCTGCCGGACTACATGATACCGTCGTCCTTCATGATCGCGGAGTCGCTGCCGGTCAGCGCGATGGGTAAAGTGAATGTCCGCGCGTTAACGGCTGACGGCGGCGCGCGACCAAGCGATATGCCGCTGTCCGTCGCACCAACAACACCTCTAGAGACGTCGCTGGCGGCGATTTGGGCCGAAACTCTCGGCAAAGAATCCGTCGGTGTCCACGATAATTTCTTTGACATAGGCGGCGATTCTCTGTTAGCGGCACAGATTCTCTCCCGGACGCAAGACCTTTTGGATATCGACCTGCCGCTCAGCGTTCTCTTCGAGAAGCCCACGATCGCCGAGCTGGCGGGGCATCTCCATCGCCTGCAGAGCGAAACCGAGTCGCGGCGACCGCGGGCCGAAGCCGATCGCCTGCTCGTGCGCGTCCAGGCAGGCGGCGACAAACCACCGTTTTTCTACCTGCATGGAGACATTTTACGTGGTGCATTTTATTCCACCAATCTGGCCAGGTATCTCGGCGACGATCGGCCGTTTTATGCGCTCGCGCCGCATGGATTGAACGGTACGGAGATTCCACCGACGATCGCCGCGATGGCCGATTCGTACATCGGCATGTTGCGTGCCATACGGCCGCGCGGACCTTATTTTTTGAGCGGCTATTGTAACGGCGGAATCATCGCGTATGAGATGGCTCGAAAGCTCCAGGAGCAGGGCGAGGCGGTGCCGCTGCTGGTCGTGATCGCCGCAAGGGCGCGCACGGCTTTTTACCGTCGCGCGCTGCACGCCGCAATCGAAGCGGCCGGCAACGTATTCGGCTCGGCGGCCGAACAGAAGCTGCATCTGTTTGTCTCGATCCGCGCCCTAGCCCATAAATGTCGCGCGAGTTACCGTCGCCTCAGCGGTGGAAGGTTCCAGGCACGGAAAGCGACGAGCGGTGACACCTCGGAGGCAGTCGCGCTTTCGCTCGGCCTAAGAGGCACCGAGGCTTTTATCCGGGCGATGGGCGGGTACGTGCCAACGCCGTATAACGGCCGCATGTTGTGTCTGTGGCCCGAGGAAGAGTCTTTCGGGCCTACAAAAGATCCGACCGCCGGATGGGGCGCAGTAGCCCCCCGTCTGAAAGTGACAATGGTCCCCGGCGGGCATACTACCTGCCTGAAATACCACTTAACAACCATCGCGGAGCACATGCGCAACGCCATTCTGCAAGCGGAAGACGATTCCGCTTCACCGGAGCGAAGCTAAAGCCGCCTCGCCGTCCAGAAATCACCTTTATTGAACCGGCTTCGAAGTTCCCCTATCGTTTAGGCGGGGGATCCGTGAGATATCTCGTTTTGGCATGCGATTTCGATGAGACGCTGGCGCGCGGCGGGCGTGTCGCGCCGGAGACCGTCAAGGCGCTTGAGCGCCTGATCGCCTCGGGCCGCAAGCTGATGCTCGTGAGCGGCCGCGAGCTCGACGACCTGCTGCGCATCTTTCCCGAAGCGAAGCTGTGCGCACGCATCGTCGCCGAGAACGGCGCCCTCATTTACAATCCGGCGACGCGGGAGCGAAAGCCGCACGGCGATGCGCCCCCCGATCAGTTTATCCGCGCGCTGCAGCAGAAGAAGGTCGAGCCGCTCGCCGTCGGCAGCGTGATCGTCGCCACCGTACAGCCGCACGAGACAACGGTACTGAACACGATCCGCGACATGGGGCTCGAATTGCAGGTCATCTTCAATAAAGGCGCCGTCATGATCCTGCCCGCCGGGCTCAACAAGGCGAGCGGCCTTGCGCGCGCGCTGCAGGAAATTTGCATCTCACCCCACAATGTCGTCGCCATCGGCGATGCCGAAAACGACCATGCACTACTAAAACTCGCGGAATGCGCGGTGGCCGTGGCTAATGCTTTGCCGACATTAAAAGACCGCGCCGACTTCGTCACCGAGGGAGAAAGCGGCGCCGGCGTTGTCGAGCTGATCGATGAAATCGTAAACGAAGATTTAGCGGCGCGCAGCGGTCGCCTCGACCGCCACAACATCGTGCTCGGCCACCGCGAGTCGCGTGAGGAAGTGCGGCTGCGCCCGTTCGGCGTCAACGCGCTCATCACCGGACCTTCCGGCGCCGGCAAGTCGACGGTCACGAACGCCTTCCTGGAGCGGCTCAACGAGCAGGGCTATCAGTTCTGCGTGATCGACCCGGAGGGCGACTACGAGTCTTTCGAAGACGCCGTCGCCGTCGGGACGCAGAAGCAGCCGCCGAACATCGACGAGGTCGTGCGGCTGCTCAGAAATCCGCAGGAGAACGTCGTCGTCAACCTGATCGGCATCAGGCTCAAGGACCGGCCCGCCTTTTTTCTCGCGCTGCTGCCGCGGCTCCAGGAGCTGCGCGCGCAGCTCGGCCATCCACATTGGATTGTCATCGACGAGACGCACCATGTCCTGCCTTCGGCATGGGAAGCGGCGCCACAGGCGCTTCCTACGGAGTTCGACCGCTTCGTTTTCGTCACGATTCATCCTCATTCCGTCGCCAGGTCGGCGTTGACGGCCGTCAATACCGTCATGATCGTCGGGGAGAAATACGATGAGACGCTGATGAACGTGGGGCAACTGCTCGGTCAAACTCCGCCGCCGTTCGCACCCGTCAAGCTCGATCACGGCGAAGTCTTGATGTGGATGCGGCAGAACGACGAGGCGCCCTTCAAGCTCCGCATCCTGCCCGGGCGGACGGAGCGGCGCCGGCACCTGCGCAAATACGCCGAAGGCGATTTGGGACGCGACAGGAGCTTCTATTTCACAGGCCCGCAACGGAGGCTCAAGCTCCAGGCCCAGAATCTCAACATGTTCATGCAGCTCGCCGAGGGCGTCGACGACGACACCTGGGAATATCATCTCAAGAACGGCGACTATTCCCGCTGGTTCCGCAAGGCCATCAAGGACGAGGATCTCGCAGCCGCGGCCGAACAGGTCGAGCACGGGAACGGCGTGCCGCCGGACGAAAGCCGCAAAATCATCCGCGAGGCAATCGAGCAGAAGTATACGTTGGAAGGGTGAGAGAAGTACTGAGTTAGGAAGTCGTCCGATTTAACGCTTGCCACAAAATTTCTGCGGGGTGCTTGGCCTTACGGCCCGCGGTATGATCGATCTGCTGGCGGCAGGAGATGCCGGCGGCGACGATCTCGACATCGGCGTCGGCGGCGCGGACGGCGGGCGCGAGACGGCGCTCGGCGATCGCGAGCGAGACGTCGTAGTGCTCCTTCTCGAAACCGAACGAGCCCGCCATGCCGCAGCAGCCGGAATCGACTTCCGTCACGTCGTAGCCCGCCCACTTGAGCATCTCGATCGTCGGCGCTGTGCCGACGAGCGCTTTCTGATGGCAGTGGCCGTGGAGCAGCGCTTTCTTGCCGTCGCCGGCGAAATGTAGATTCATTCGCCCGGCTTTACGCTCGGCCGCGACGAATTCCTCGAAGAGAAAGCTTTTTGCCGCGACCGCCGTCGCCTTCTCGCTGCGGAGCAGATCGGGATATTCGTCGCGCAGCGTGAGCAAACACGACGGCTCGAGGCCGACGACGACTTCGCCGCGCTGGACGTGCGGGTAGAGGCGCTCGACGTTCCAGGCGGCGTTCGCGCGCGCGTCTCTAAGCATGCCTTTCGAGATCATCGGCCGGCCGCAGCAGCGCTTCTCCGCGAGCGCCACGCGATAGCCGGCGCGCTCGAGAAAGCGCGTCGCAGCGATCGCGACCGACGGCGTGTTGAACGTGTTGAACGTGTCGTGAAAGAGAACGACGGCGCCGTTCTCCCCTTTTCCTTCCGGCGCATGCTCGCGAAACCACTTCTCGAATGTCGTCGCGGCGAAGGCGGGCAGCGGCCGCCGCGCGTCGATGCCGGCGAGCCGCTGCATAAGCCAGCGGTTCAGGCGCGAGCTCGCGATCAGATTCGAGAGCGGCGCGAAGCGCGCTCCCCAGCGATTCAGCGTCTCGATCCGTCCGAACAGGCGATTTCTCAGCGGCAGTCCGTTGGCCTCGTGGTAGTGATGGAGAAACTCATATTTTAGCTTCGCCATATCCACGTTGGAAGGACATTCCGCCTTGCACGCCTTGCATTCGAGGCAGAGATCGAGCACCTGATGCAGGCGCTCGCCGGTGAAATCCTCTTTCGGCACTTTCCCCGAGAGCACGGCGCGCAGCGCGTTCGCGCGGCCGCGCGTCGAATGCTCCTCTTCGAGCGTCGCCATGTACGACGGGCACATCGTGCCGTCGAGCTTCTTCCGGCACTCGCCCATGCCGCTGCACATTTCGATCGCCGCCGCGAACCCGCCCTGCGAGCCGAAATCCAGCATCGTCTCCGGCTGCCACGCCTTGTACTCGGGACTGATGCGCAGCGACTCGGTCATCGCCGGCGCGTCGACGATCTTGCCGGGATTCATCCGTCCGTCGGGATCGAACGCCTTTTTCACCTCGCGAAACGCGTTGTAAAGAGCTTTTCCGTAAAGCTTCTCGTTGAAGTGGCTGCGCGCGAGTCCGTCGCCGTGTTCGCCGGAGAGCGCGCCGTGAAATTCCATCACCAGGTCGGTGATCTCGGCGGCGATCGAGGTCATCTTTTTCACTTCGCTCGCCTGCTTCAAGTTGATCAACGGCCGGATGTGCATGCAGCCGACCGAGCAGTGGCCGTAATAACCGGCGACGGCGTCGTGCTTGTGCAGGATCTCGCGGAAGCGGCGGATGAATTCCGGCAGCTGCGCGGGCTCGACCGCGGTGTCCTCGATGAACGCGATCGGCTTCTTGTCGCCCTTGATGCCGAGCAGCAAGCCTAATCCCGCCTTACGCACACCCCATACGGCGCGAACCTCTTCGGGCTGCAGCGCCTGCGTCGCGGCGTAGCCGATGCTCTGGGCCTTGCGCACCGCTTCGAGCTTCTCGACCTGATCGCGGACTTCCGCCTCGGTCTCGCCCGCGTACTCGACCATCAGCAGCGAGCTCGGGTTTCCCTGCACGAACCCGAGACGCTTGGATTGAACGATGTTGCCGCGCGCGAGATCGAGAACCATCTTGTCGGTCGATTCGAGCGCGTAGGGACGCGTGTCGAGAATCGCATACGACGCCTGCAGCGCTTCGATGTCGTCATGAAAATGAATCACATCGAGCGCTGTCCATTTGGGCTTCGGCACGAGGCGCATCTTCGCCTCGACCACGCACGCGAGCGTCCCTTCCGAGCCGACGACCATGCGCGCGAGATTGAACGGCTGATTTTTAACAAACTCGTCGAGATTGTAGCCGGAGACGCGGCGGAGGATCTTGGGATAGCGCGCGAGAATCTCCTCGCGATGCTTCTCCGCGAGCGCGCGCACCGCGCGGTACGCGGCGCCTTCGACGCCGGCGCCGCGTGCTTTTTGCTCTACCTCCTCCGGCGAGAAGTTTTTCAGAACCGCGAGCGTGCCGTCGGAAAGGCAGACCGTGAGCTCGAGGACGTGATCGATCGTCTTGCCGTACGTGAGCGAGTGCGCGCCGGCGGAGTTGTTGCCGATCATGCCGCCGATCGTCGCGCGGTTGGACGTCGATGTGTCGGGGCCGAATAACAGTCCCTGCCCGCGCACATGCGCGTTCAGCTCGTCCTGCACCACGCCCGGCTGCACGCGGCACCAGAGCTCTTCGCGGTTCACTTCGAGCACGCGGTTCATGTACTTCGTGAAGTCGAGCACGATGGCGTGGCCGACGGTCTGGCCGGCGAGCGCCGTGCCGCCGCCGCGCGGCAGGATGGGAACTTTGAATCGCTTCGCCGTCTCGACGGCGGCCTGGACGTCGCCTTGGTGGCGCGGGATGACGACGCCGATCGGCTCGATCTCGTACATCGAGGCGTCGGTCGAATAAAGCAGCCGCGAATATTTGTCGAAGCGCACCTCGCCTTCGACGCGCTTTCGCAGCTCGGCTTCGATCTCGCGATAATCCTGCATAGAAAATTCCGCTCAGCGGAGTCCGACGAGGATGGCTCCGATAGCGATGAGCGCGATGCCCGCCCAATTGGCCGGCGAGGGCCGCTCGCCCAAAAACGTCGCGCCGATGAGCGCCACCAAAACCACGCTCAGCTTGTCGATCGGCGCCACCCGCGACGCGTCCCCTAATTGCAGCGCGCGAAAATAACAGAGCCACGACGCGCCCGTCGCGAGACCGGAGAGGATGAGAAAAATGATCGTGCGCGCCGATAGATCGCCGGGCGCGCGGAACTCGCCCGTCGCGACGAGAATCGCCGCCAGCACCGCGACGATCACGAGCGTCCGCACGAATGTTGCGACGTCGGCGTTGACGTTCTCGACGCCGATTTTGGCGAAGATCGCCGTCAGCGCCGCAAACGTCGCGGAGAGCAGCGCCCAGAGCTGCCAGGAGAGGGTCGCCATGGAAATAATCTTATTTCCATCACGACGGCTTTGGCAAGCTCAACGGCGCGACCGTTCGTCGCGCTCAAGAGCGGCGCGCGCGGCGCGGAAGACACTCTCGAACATCGGCCGTGTAAGCTTTCCGGTGAACGTATTCTGCTGGCTTGGATGGTAAGAGCCGAGCAGCGTGACGCCGTCGAGGCGGGCGCTCGAGCCGTGGCCGAAGCGCGGTCGCGGCTTCGGTATGACGCCGCCGTTTTCCGCGTACGCTTTCAGAAACTCGTCGAATGCGATCTTCCCGAGCGCGACGACAACTCGAACGCGGCTCAGCAATTGAAGCTCGCTGATGAGATAAGGACGGCAGCGGTCGAATTCCGCCGGCAGAGGCTTGTTGTCCGGTGGCGCGCAGCGCGCGGCCGCGGAAATATAGCAGTCCGTGAGCTTCAAGCCGTCGTCTTTGTGCAGCGATCCGGGCAAGCTGGAGAAGCGGAATTTATATAAAGTCGTATACAGCCAGTCGCCGCTCCGGTCGCCGGTGAAGATACGGCCGGTGCGGTTGCCGCCGTGCGCCGCGGGAGCGAGGCCGACGATGAGGACGCGGGCTTCGGGATCGCCGAAGCCCGGCAGCGGACGGGCCCAATAACTCTGGCCCCGGTAGCGCAGAGGCGGTTTTTTCGCTACCGCCTCGCGCCAGCGGACGAGCCGCGGACAGCGGCGACAGCGTACGATGGCGTCGTTTAGTGTTTCCAGGGAAGCCATGGAATTTTTCTGCTAGCACAACGCCCCGGCAAAGAGAAGCCGCGCGTAACTCGTTATTTTTTCATTGCAATTGTGGAACATCAGGCGTAAACTCGCCTCGCGTGGTTTTTATTTTTTCCGGCCGTAGAATGTAACCCGACGGAGTTATCGCGTGGCGTTGTCTTCCAGCCGGACCGAATCGCTTCGACCGGCGCTGTTTTCCGTTGCAGGCCAGACCGGTTTTCCGAGACTTGCCGCGACCGGCGGCATCGTGCTTGGCGCTCTCATCCTCGCCGCCTCGATCTCGCACGTCTCCGTTCCCTCCTGGGCGATGATGAAAGCGAACGCCGCGCTGGCGGTGCTCCTCTGCGGGGCGTCGCTCTGGCTCTACACAAAAGCATCGCCACCGTTTCAGATTATTGCGCGAGTCTGCGCCGGCGCCGTCGTTCTCATCGCCTTGGTGACACTCGCGGAGCACCTCCTGGGCCGCGACTTCCGTATCGATCAGCTTATCGCAACGGACACTTCAGAAACGGGAGCTACCGGCCGGATGGACATCGCGAGCGCCGCGGCTCTTGCTGGGCTCGGATGCGCCATCGCGCTGCTCGACGACCGCCGCCACGCCGGCAAAGCGCTGGTCCTGGCGCTGATCGTCGGCGCCGCTTCGGTGATCGTCCTGGTGGGCCACGTCTACGCCGCACCGGCGCTTTATTCCTTCGGGCCGACTCCTTTGATGGCGGCGGCCCTTTTACTGCTTTCCGCCGCCGCCGTGCGCGCGCGGTCGGGTCTGCAGACCTATATCGGATACAGCGACGCGGCCGTGCCGCTGCTGTCTCGCCTGGTGCCGGGCGCCTGCGCGATTCCGCTGGTCCTCGGCGGCCTCGCGCTGCTCGGATACCGAAACGGCATCTTCGACACCGAGACAGGAATCGCGCTCGCCGCCGTGCTCGCGGCGGCGCTGGTCTTCGTGCTGATTCTGTGGAGCGCGACGGCTCTACCCAACAGGAGACTTACGAATCTCCGAGAGCCGCTCCGGCCGGAACGCGAACTTAACCACGTTCGGATCGCGCGCGAAGGGGCTGTCGCCATGGCCGGCGCCGCCGACGCCGCGGCCGCCCGCGATATTCTCCTCGAGCGGACGCGATCGATGTTTCCCGCCGCCTCGGCGATTACGCTGCGCCTCGTGAAGCGTGGGTCGGGGGAGCTCACGCCGGCTGCCGCGTGGACGCGCGGTGGATCGCCATCGGAGATGGACGAAACGCGCGCGCTCGGCGAGAGCGGCAGAAAGCCTCTGGAGACAAAAGGCGCCGTCATCATTCGCAATTTGCAGACGGATGGTCGGGTTCGCGGTGAAATGTTCCGCACGCAAGGCTCGGTGTCGTATCTTGGAGTGCCGCTGCTCGCCCGCGGAGAGGCGCACGGCATCCTCGGGGTTTACACTCGCGAAGAATACCATTTCAGCCGTGAGGAGGCCGAATGGCTCGCCGCCTTGGCGGCAACGGCCGCCGGCGTCCTATCGCCGCCGGCGCCGCCGGCTGCGGAAAGCACGGCCGCGCCCGGAACTGTCACGGCGACGCGCAACGCCGAACAACTAAAAAAGACTTTGAGGCTGCTCCCCGAAATGCACGCGGCGCTTGCGCCGCTCAATGCGGCGGAATCGCTGACGGACGCTATCGACGACATTATCGCGAAGCTGGTCGACGCAACCGGCGCCGACGCTGCGCTGCTTCGTGTATGGAAAAGGGAGACGGGGGCGTCGATCATCGCCGGCCACCGCGGGTTGTCCAACGAACATGTCAGTCAAATGGAGATCGGCCTGCTGAAAGGCGCCATGGAATGGGTGGTGCAGCACGGCGAAGAGATCGTCGCCCCCGAGGTCGAAGCGGAGCCGCGTTTCACCGCCGGCGTGCAGCGGCAGCTGGGCTTCCGCTCCTCCGCCCTGTTGCCGCTCAGGCTCTACAACGAAGTGCGCGGCGTACTCTTCGTCGCGAGCAAAACGCCGAGGTGGTTCGACGAAGCGGTAAAGCAACCGCTCCTCGCCATTGCCCAGCAGATCGGCATTTCGATCGAGAACCGCGAGTTGTTCGATCATCTAAAGCATTCGCGCGACGAGATCGAGCAGGCGAGCAAGATCAAGGGTGAGTTCTTGAGCGTCATGTCGCACGAGCTGAGGACGCCGCTCAGCGTCGTGATGGGATACGCGGGAATGGTCAAAGAGCGGCTCCTGGGCGAGATCACGCCGCAGCAGGAGGACGCGCTGGAAAAGCTCCTGACGCGGGCGAACGATCAGCTCAACATGATCAATGCCATCATGCAGATCACGCAACTGGAGTCGCGCTCGCTCGTGCTCGAGCGCCACCTGCTAAATTTATCCGAGATGCTGGCGCACCTGAAGACCGATTACGCCTTGTCGCACACCAAGCGCGAGGTGGTCCTCAACTGGGACGTTCCCGCGGAGCCGATCGTGATCGTCACCGACGGCGGCAAGCTAAAAGAGATTCTCGTCAACCTCATCAACAACGCGCTCAAGTTCACCACCCAAGGGAGCGTGACGGTCTCGATGCGCGTGCAGCAGGACGCGCGCCGCAAATGGGTACAGGTTTCGGTCGCCGACACCGGCGTCGGCATCCCGAGAGATCAATGCACGAAGATTTTCGAAAAATTTTACCAGGTCGACAGCTCGGAGACTCGGCTTTACGGCGGCGCCGGCTTGGGGCTTTATATCGCGAAGCACTTCGCGGAATTCCTGGGCGGAAGAATCGAGGTGGCGAGCCAGACCGGCTTCGGCTCGACATTCACCGTTACGATTCCATACGCGACCTAACCCGGTCCGGCGCCCTCCTGAACTCTTCTCCCGCGCTGTAACCGAAGCTCGTTGATGCGAAGACACATGGGAACCGGCAAAAAGGCGCGGGTTCGTCCATCGGCCAAGCGACGCCCCGGGCGCAGCCGCAAAGCGCCGCGCGCGCGGCGGCGAACGCAAAAAGCGCGTGCAATCCTGGAGGAGCAGCTGTCGCTCGCTGCCGTCGCGGCGGGACTCGGCACGTGGATTTATGATATCGGGAGCGGCAGGCTCACGTGGTCGAAACGATCTCGCGACATCTTCGGCATCCCGTCCGACACCCCTCTCACTTACCGCTTTTTCACCGACATGATTCACCCCGACGACCGGAGCCGCGTCGTCGAGCTGCTCTCCGCCGCCTTGGCCAAGCGAACCGACTACGAAGCGGGTTTCCGCATCGTGCGGCGCGATGGGGCGCTGCGCTGGATTAAAGCGCGCGGGCGCGGCCATTACGACGCGGCGGGCAAGCCGCTGCGCGTTGTGGGCATCGCGCGGGACGTAACGCGGCAAACCATAGCGCTGCAAAAAATGCAGCGCAGCCTCGACCGCATAAAAACCCTGCGCGACATCGACACCGCCATTACATCGACGCTCGACCTGGCCCGCGTCCTGGAACTCCTCTTGGACAAAATCGTCCTGTCGACCGGCTATGCCGCCGCGACCGTGCGCCTCGTGAACCGCGATACCGGGCAGCTCGAGCCCGTAGCGGCAAAAAACATCAATGAAGAAAAATGGAAACAAAGCTTCTCAAAAATTCCAGGCGGCTTGTCGGAAGTGGTGCTGAAAAGCAAAGTGCCGGTGAAGATCCTCGAGGTCCTGAAGGATCCTCGAACCCGGCACCAATCCTTCATGCGTGATTACCGCCTCGTCTCGTTTCTCGGAATACCGCTCGTCGCGAAGGAGGAAACGCTCGGAGTTCTCGGCGTCTTCACCCGCGAGCCGCACGACTTCGACGACGAGGAGGTGGAATTCCTCGCGACCATCGGCGGCCAGGCCGCCATCGCGATTCATAACGCGCAGATCCACGAGCAGATCGTGACCGCAAACAAGGTCAAAGAGGAGTTTCTGAGCGTTATGTCGCATGAGCTGCGCACGCCGCTCAGCGTCATGATGGGCTACGGCGGAATGCTGCTGGAGGGCCTTCTGGGCGACATTACCGCCCAGCAGGAGGACGCCGTGAGAAAAATCCTCGCGCGCGCGAGCGAACAGCTCTACATGATCAACAGCATCATCCAGACGACGCAGCTCGAAAGCCGCGCGTTGCGTCCAGAGCGGCGCGCGTTCCGGATCGCCGAGATGTTGCGGCAGTTACGGCAGGAGTTCGACGCGGTCACGCGCGAGCAGAAGGTCAAGATTGTCTGGAAGTCTCCCGCTGCTGCAATGACCATCGTCGGCGACGGCGGCAAAGTCTCGCAGATCTTGCGCAGCCTTATCGCCAACGCCGTGAAGTTCACCCGCAGCGGCACTGTCACTGTCTCGGCGGAGGTCTTACGAGCGCCGAAGGTCGGAGCATGTCTGGCGCTGCGGGTCACCGATACCGGAGTCGGAATCGCCTCTGAAAATCACGATCGGATCTTCGAGAAATTCCAACAGCTCGACAGTTCGGAGACGCGCGTTTACGGTGGCCTCGGCCTAGGCCTCTACGTCGCAAAGAAACTCACCGAGCTGCTCGGCGGCAAGATCGCCGTCGACAGCGCGCCCGGCCGCGGCTCGATCTTTACGGTCGAAATTCCCTGCACTCTTTAGAGCGCGCGCCGCGCCGTTGTCCGGTTTCGCCGGTTGCCTATTGGCGGCGGAGACGATAAGAAAATCCTTGGAGGAATCCATGGCAGCAGACTACCGCATCGAACGAGATTCCATGGGCGAAGTCAAAGTGCCCAAGAGCGCCTATTACGGCGCTCAGACGCAGCGCGCCGTCGAAAACTTTCCCGTGAGCGGCATCGGCTTCCCGCCGCGATTTATCCGCGCGCTCGCGCTGATCAAGCATGCGGCGGCCTCCGCGAACCGCGATCTCGGTCTGTTGAACGACAAAACCGCGGACGTGATTCACCGCGCCGCGCAGGAAGTCATGGAAGGCAAGCACGACAAAGAATTCGTCGTCGATATCTTCCAGACCGGCTCCGGCACCTCGACCAACATGAACGCCAACGAGGTGATCGCCAACCGCGCGCTCGAGCTGATGGGCCAGGAGCGCGGCACTAAGGGCGTACATCCGAACGACCACGTCAACATGAGCCAGTCGTCGAACGACGTGATCCCGACCGCCATTCACGTCTCGGCGCTCGAAGCGATCCAGAAGGAATTGATTCCAGCGCTCAAGCAGCTCCACGGCGCATTCGCCGACAAGGCGCGCGAATTCGATCGCATCGTGAAGATCGGACGGACGCATCTCGCCGACGCGACGCCGATCCGCCTCGGGCAGGAATTCGGCGGCTATGCCCGGCAGATCGAGCTTTCGACCGAGCGCATTCAAACCGCGGCCAAGGGGCTCGAAGAGCTGGCGCTCGGCGGCACCGCGGTCGGTACCGGGATCAACACGCACCCGGAATTCCCGCGGCGCACGATCGAGCACATCTCTCGCATGACGGAGCTGCCGTTTCGCGAGGCGAAAAACCATTTCGAGGCGCAGGCCGCGAAGGACGCCGTCGTCCAGGTGAGCGGCGCGCTGAAAACGCTCGCGGTGAGCTTCACCAAGATCGCCAACGACCTTCGCTGGCTCTCTTCCGGGCCGCGCTGCGGCATCGGCGAGATCGGCCTGCCCGACACCCAGCCGGGCTCTTCGATCATGCCCGGCAAGGTGAACCCGGTCATGTGCGAGTCCGTCCTTCAAGTGGCGGCGCACGTAATCGGCTGCGATGCCACGATCACGATCTGCGGCCAGGCGGGCAACTTCGAGCTCAACGTCATGATGCCGATCATGGCCCTCAGGCTTTTGGAGGCGATCACCTTCAGCGCGAGCGTGGCCAAAGCGTTCACGGAAAAATGCGTTGTCGGCATCGAGGCGAACCAGGAGCGCTGCGAGGAGATGATCGAAAAAAGCCTCGCGATGGTGACCGCGCTCGCGCCGGTCATCGGCTACGACGCGGCGGCGAAGATCGCCAAGGAATCTTTCACTACCGGCAAGACCGTCCGCGAGGTGGCGCGAGCCCATAAAGTCCTGCCCGACGATAAGCTCAATAAGATTCTCGACCCCTGGCGCATGACGGAGCCGGGAATTCCCGAAAAAGATTAGTTTTCGAGTTACGAGTTTCGGGTTACGGGTTGAACCTGAAACCAGAAACCCGGAACTCGAAACCGGCTTAGCCGGACGTGCAAACCGGAAATCTTTCTGCTATAGAATAATCGACAGCCAAAAGAGTAGGACGAAAACCCCCGGCCCATCCGGCAAGATAGCTGCGCGCACGATACGCGCCCGCCGGCGTTCCGCGACGGCGGAATCGCCCAATGAGCCATCGGTTATTAAGCGAGGAGTGAGAGGTGAGCAACGGTTCCGCAGCTTTGCAAGACATAAAGACTCTCAAAAACGTCAAGACTTTAAGAAAAGACGCGTGGTGGGTGGAGCCGCTGCTTACGTTTGCGGTTCTATTCTCGTTTGTTGTTTACGCCACCTTCAGGGCTTTCGAGGACAACTACTACTACGTCGCCCCGTACCTCTCGCCGTTCTACTCGCCGTGCCTGGTGGACACTTGCGCGCATGTGAGCTGGCGGATTTTCGGTAAGATGTGGCTGATCACCCCGGCGATGTTGATCCTGTGGATCCCCGGCGGCTTCCGCATGACCTGCTACTATTACCGCAAAGCTTACTACCGCTCGTGGTGGCTGTCTCCGCCGGCGTGCGCGGTGCGCGACGGGCATACGACGTATACGGGAGAAACGCGCTTTCCTCTGCTGATTCAGAATATTCATAGATACTTTTTTTATTTCGCGACCGTGATTCTCCTCTTTCTCTGGTGGGACGCGTTCGAGGCGATCCATTTTCCGGACGGCTACGGCGTCGGCGTCGGCACATTGGTATTGACGCTGAACGCGACGCTGCTGTCGCTCTACAGCCTTTCCTGCCACTCCTGCCGCCACCTCTGCGGCGGTCATCTGGACAGCTTCTCGAAAAATCCCGGCCAGTATGGTGTCTGGAAGACTCTGACCAAGCTCAACGAGCGCCACATGCTGTTCGCCTGGGTGAGTCTCATCTGGGTCGCGCTCAGCGACCTTTACGTGCGCCTGCTCGCGACGGGCATGATTCACGACATACGGATTTTTTAAATGGCTCCCGACGGAAACTACGAAAGCCACAATTACGATGTGATCGTCATCGGCGCCGGCGGCGCGGGTCTCCGCGCCGCGATCGAGGCCTCCGCGCAGGGCGTCAAAACGGCGCTCATCTGCAAATCGCTGCTCGGTAAGGCGCACACGGTCATGGCGGAGGGCGGCATCGCCGCGGCGATGGGCAACGTCTACTCCGAGGATAATTGGAAAGTGCATTTCCGCGACACGATGCGCGGCGGCAAGCTGCTCAACAACTGGCGCATGGCGCAGATCCATGCGCAGGAGGCGCCCGCGCGCGTGCTCGAGCTCGAAGAATGGGGCGCGCTTTTCGACCGCACCAAAGACGGCCGCATTCTCCAGCGCGACTTCGGCGGCCACCGCTTCGCGCGTCTCGCCCACGTCGGCGACCGCACGGGCCTCGAGATGATCCGCACGCTCCAGCAGCACGCCGTCCACAAAGGCATCGACGTCTTCATGGAATGCACGATGGCGCGCCTGCTGAAAGACGGCGACCGCGTCTGCGGCGCCTTCGGCTACTGGCGCGAGAGCGGAAAGTTCATCGTCTTTACGGCGAAGGCTGTCGTGCTCGCGACCGGCGGCGCGGGCAAGGCGTGGAAAGTCACGTCCAACTCCTGGGAATACACCGGCGACGGCATCGGCATGGCGATGGAGGCCGGCGCCGATCTCATCGACATGGAGATGGTCCAGTTCCATCCGACCGGCATGGTCTGGCCGCCGAGCGTGCGCGGCATTCTCGTGACCGAGGGCGTGCGCGGCGACGGCGGCACGCTGAAAAATTCGACCGGCAAGCGCTTCATGTTCGATTACATCCCGGACTTCTTCAAGGCTGAGACCGCCGACACCGAGAAGGAAGCCGACGCATGGTACGAGGACAAGAAAAATAATAAGCGCACGCCCGACCTGCTGCCGCGCGACGAAGTGGCGCGCGCGATCAACTCCGAGGTGAAGGCGGGCCGCGGCAGCCCGCACGGCGGCGTCTTCCTGGACATCGCCTCGCGCCGGAGCGCGGATTACATCCAGAAGCGGCTGCCGTCGATGTATCATCAGTTCAAGGAATTGGCCGGCGTCGACATCACGAAAGAAGCGATGGAAGTCGGGCCGACCTGCCACTACATCATGGGCGGCGTGCGCGTCGACGGCGAGACGACGGCGACGACCGTGCCGGGGCTTTTCGCGGCCGGCGAAGTCGCCGCAGGGCTCCACGGCGCGAACCGCTTGGGCGGTAACTCGCTGTCCGACCTGCTCGTCTTCGGCCGCCGCGCCGGGCAGCATGCCGCCGAGTACGCGAAGAAATTCAACGGGCGTAGCGCCGTCGGCGAAGATCAAGTCGCGGCGATCGGACAGGAATTGCTCGCGCCGTTCAACGGCAAGGGCGGCGAGAACCCGTACTCGATTCACATGGATTTGCAGGATTGCATGCAGTCGCTCGTCGGCATCATCCGCACGGAGAGCGAATTGAAAAAAGCATTGGTCGAGATCGCCAAGTTTAAAGAGCGGCTCCAGCGCGTCACCGTGGAAGGCAACCGGCAGTACAATCCCGGCTGGCATCTCGCGCTCGACCTGCGCACGATGCTCGCGGTGTCGGAGGCGTGCACGCTGTCCGCGCTCGAGCGCAAGGAAAGCCGCGGCGGCCACACGCGCGACGATTATCCGAAGACCGATCCGAATCTCGCGAAAATCAACATCGTCACGCGCCGGGTGAACGGCGAGCTCAAGCTCTCGCACGAAGCGCGTCCGGAGATGCCCGCCGAGCTCAAACAGCTTCTCGAGGAGCAGAAATAATGGCCGCTCAGGAATTCGTCATGCAGGTCTGGCGCGGCGATTCGTCCGGCGGCGCCTTCAAGGAATACCGCATCCCGGCGTCCGAGGGCATGGTGGTTCTCGACGTCATCCACGCGATCCAGGCGAAGCACGCGACCGATCTCGCCGTGCGCTGGAACTGCAAGGCCGGCAAGTGCGGCTCGTGCAGCGCGGAGATCAACGGCAAGCCCAAGCTCATGTGCATGACGCGCATGAACAGCCTCGACACATCACAGCCGATCAGCGTCGCCCCGATGAAGACATTCCCGATCATACGCGACCTCGTCACCGACGTGAGCTTTAACTTCGAGATGGCCAAGCGCGTGCCGTCTTTCAAGCCGCGCCCGAAAGAGGCCGACGGCACGTATCGCATGCAGCAGGAAGACATCGACCGCGTCCAGGAATTCCATAAGTGCATCGAGTGCTTCCTGTGCCAGAACGTCTGCCACGTCATCCGCGACCACGAGGAGAACAAGAAGCACTTCGCCGGGCCGCGCTTGTTCGTCCGCTATGCCGCGCTGGAAATGCATCCGCTCGACACCAACGACCGGCGCGAGCTGCTGAAGGAAAGAATGGGCCTCGGCTTCTGCAACATCACGAAATGCTGCACGGAAGTCTGCCCCGAGCACATCCACATCACCGACAACGCGATCATTCCGCTGAAAGAGCGCGTCGTCGACGAGTTCTACGATCCTATCGCGCGAATGATTCGAAAAATTACCGGCAAGTAGTTGACTATTGCGTCGGCTCGCCGTTCTTGCCGCCGAGCAATTCCTTTGCCAGCGCAGCGCGCACTTCGCCCCAGCTCTCCCCGCCGCATTTCGCGAAGAGCTGCGCGATGGCATGCGCGACGATCTGCCAATCGAATTTGAGCACGACGAGGTTGCCGCGACCCCAGCGCGGCTCGACGGCCTGCGCCAAGCGCACCGGCGTCACGACCGTGAAGCTGAAGACTTCCTCCTCGACGCCGTCCTTCGGACCCACGAGCACCTGAAACGCGACCTCGCAATCGGTCGGATCGTCCGGCAGATTCGGCGGCTCCAGATCGGGGCTCAAGATGTTGCGGATTTCGGGGTAGATCATCCGAATGTTGTACTAACCGTCTAAACTTGTTGCAAGCCGTTGATTCAAGGATACCTTATCACCTCAAAAGCCGAGAGAATGGAAAATCTTTTATCTGTCGGAAAAGCGGCTCGTCTTGATCCATGAAATCGACATTCGGAACAACTTTCTTCGTTTTTAAATCGATCACTTGGGATCGTGTACCAATTAGCGGCCCGGAGTTTTTGAAATGCTTTATTCTAATTCGGCTGATGAGAACGGTTTCATTGATGTCTCGGTCATAACCTAAAAAAGTATTCAGCCTTGACTCACTGCGGGCCAGGGTTTCATCAGAGCGAAAACAATAATCCACGTAATGCGCCCAATCGCCTGAAGGGCTGGTAAAAAACATCGAAACGTATGCGAAACCTTTATTTCGCCAAACGAACGCTTGGGTATAAACAGCCTGTTTTTGGTGGGCGTTTTCAAGATCTTTGACATTTCTGAATTCTCGCCACTCCTCTCGGCTCAAAGCGTCGCTATGATCAGAAATCTCTCCAAAGATTCGAACAAGGTGGCTTTTATCCGAAGCAGATTCTGAAGCTCTTTTGCAGAAGCTATCTATTTCTGCCAGAGAGTCCAACGCAGCACGGGCATGCGGTGTTACAGCAACGCCAGCAGCTATACTGATTGCGATCCAAAAATTGATTAAACGCGTAAAGCGCCTCTGGGAATTATCACGGCTCCAAACTCACCACCGGATTCCCCGTCCCCGACGACGGGCCGTAGGCGTGGAGTTTTCCCTTGAACGTGCCGCCGGTCGCGCCGAGGAGCATCGCGACGTGGCGGCCGCCCATCTCGGCCTGCGTGGTTTTACAGAAGTTAGGGAAGAAACTTTTGATTTCATCGGCGCGGCCGTGCGTCACCATGTCGATGAACTGACGGTCGAGCTTCTGGTTCTCCTCTGTCGGCCAGGTCGACGGGCCGCGCACGAGCTTGTGCGACAACGCGCCGCTCGCGACCACGATCGCGCGACGCGAGCTTGCGCGAATCGCCGCGCCGACCGCTTCGCCGAAGCGGAGACACTCGGCGATATTCGCCATCAGGCAGCACGACAGCGGCACGACCGACACGTCGAAGTTCGGCGTCAAGTACTGGATCGGATTCACTGTCCCGTATTCGAGCATGAACGGCTCGGCGGCCGACGCGATCGCCGGCGCGCCGGCTTCGTTGGCTTTCTTCGCGATCGCCTCGGCCAACTCGGGATCGCCGGGGAAATCGTACGGCATGCCGGCGATGATCTCCGGCGCTTCCGACGAAGTGAGAACGCCTTTGTGGCGCTTGTGGCTGAGCGCGTAATGATTGAACGTCGTGACCCAGTGGGTCGAGGACTGCACGATGACGTCGGGCCGCAGCCGCGCGACCACGCCTTCGAGCTCGTGCATGCCGCGGATCATCTCGCGCGTGAACTCCGGCGCCGCCGCCTCGTTGGCGATGCGCGGCGTGTGCGTGACGATGAGCGCGCCGACTATCTCGCCCATGGAAATTCCTTTCGCATTCTCATCGTGCGAAAACTTTGAGTTTCCCCGCCGGCAGGCTCACGTAAACCCTGCCGCCCGGCTCGAAGCCTGGGTCGGCGGCGGTCTTGTACGTGATCTTCGCGCCGCCGGCGGTCAAATGATATACCGTCACGTCGCCGAGAAAAAGCCGCGATTCGAGCGCGGCGGGAAATTCGTTCGCCCCGCCGCTCGCGCTATTCGAGACGAGAATTTCTTCCGGCCGGATCGCGACCGTCACCTCATTTCTCATTCCTTCCGGCAGGGCGCACGAGAGAAGACCGACCGCCGTTTTCACGCCGCCGTTCTCGACCGCGCCGTGAAAAACGTTCATCGCGCCGAGAAATTCCGCCACCGGCCGGCTCTGCGAGAAATGGTACAGCTTCTCCGGCGCGCCGGTCTCGAGGACTTTGCCGCCGCTCATGACCGCCATGCGGTCGGCGAGCGCCATCGCCTCGACCTGATCGTGCGTCACGTACAGCACCGTGATGCCAAGCTTCTTAGATAAACCGCGGATCTCGTCGCGCACCTCTTCGCGCAAGCGCGCGTCGAGATTGCTCAGCGGCTCGTCCATCAGCAGCACCTCGGGCTCGACGGCGATCGCGCGCGCGAGCGCGACGCGCTGCTGCTGCCCGCCGCTCAAGAACGGCACCGGCCGCTCGGCGTGATCCGCGAGCTGCACCAATGCGAGCGCGCTCATCACGCGCTCGCGGAGCCGGGCGCGCGGCATCCGCTGGACGCCGTTCTCCAGCGGGAAAGCGACGTTGTCGAAGACGGTCATATGCGGCCAGACGGCGTAGGACTGAAACACCATGCCGATCGCGCGCCGCTCCGGCGGCACGAAGACGCCGGCCGCCGCCGAGCTCATCGTGCGCCCGTTGAAAAGAATCTCGCCCGCGTCCGGCTTTTCGAGGCCGGCGGCGCAGCGGAGCAGCGTCGTCTTGCCCGAGCCGCTCAAGCCCAGCAGCACGAAGAATTCTTTGTCGGCGATCGCGAGATCGACGCCGTCGAGCGCGCGCACCGCGCCGTCGGAAGTCGTAAAGCGTTTGCTGAGGGCGCGAATCTCGATCATACCGGCGAAGCCACCTGCTGCTGGCGGCGAGCGTAAATCCAGAAGGTCGCGACCAGCGGCGACATGACCGCCATCATGACGATCGCGACCGCCGCCGCGTCGCCCAGGCCGCCGCCGTGCCACTGCCCCCAAACGTAAGTCGAGAGCACCTGGCTCCGCGGCGACGCGAGGAAGACCGCCATCGTGAGCTCGCGGTAGGCGGAGAGCGACGTCCAGATCCACGCGTAGACGAGCCCGGGACGAATGAGCGGCACAATGACTTTCAACAGAATACGCAGCGTCGGGACGCCGCCGACCTCGGCCGCCTCTTCGAGCTCGCGGTGCACCTGGATCATGCTGCTGTTGAGCACGCGCGTTCCGAAGCTGATCCAGCAAACGGCGTACACCGCGATGAGAACGTAGATCGACCCGTAGAGCGGCACGACGTCGGAGATCAGCAGCGCGAAGTAGGCGATCGACAGCGCGAACAGGAGATGCGGCACGGGATGCGGCAGAAACGCGATCGCGTCGAGCGCGACCCGGCCGCGGAGCCGCGAGCGCGTGACGATCCACGAGATCGCCGTGCTCACGACCACGACGATCGTCGGCACGAGCACCATCAGCAGCAGCGTGTTCCAGCCAGCGCCGAGGAGCGCGCTGTCGAAGAGCGTCGCGCCGTAGCGCTCGAACGACGCGGCGGCGAGCGCCCGTCGCGACGGCATCTGCACGTACGGCAGCAGCGACACCCAGAAGATCGCCAGCAGCGGCAGCACGAAGGCGACGAAAAAGTATCCGCCGATGAGTACCCAGCCCGCTGCGCGCCAGCGCCCGAGCTCGATCACGCTCGCTCGGTACGATTTGCCCGAGATGATCTGGTAGCGGTGGCTCTGCCTGAGCGCCGCGAAGTACGGCAGCATGAGCAGCAGCGAGACGCAGATCATGATCGAGCCGTACGCGCCGCTGAGACCGTAGCGCGGCAGCCCCTCGTTCGGATTAATCATGAAATAGAGCGCCGTGCTGAAGGTGAAGATGTTGTTCGCCATGCCGATCACGCCCGGCACGTCGAAGGCGGCGAGCGCGATCGTGAACATCCAGATGACGGTCGAGAGCAGCGCGGGCCAAATGAGCGGCATCTCGACGCGCAGCAGCGTGCGCCACTTTCCCACGCCGTGAATGCTCGACGCCTCGACCAGCGCCGGGTTCATGCCGCGGAGCGCAGCGGAGATCATCACGTAAGCGAGCGGCGCAAGCGTGAGCCCTTCGACGAAGCCGATGCCCGCGACCGTCGCGATGTTGAGCGGCGCGGCCGTGAGACCCAACATCTGCATGAAAATAATATTGATCACGCCGATGCGCGGATGAAGCAGAAACACCCAACCCATCGCCTTCAGGAAAGTCGGGAACAGAATGCCGATGCCGAGCAGGCTCATCGCGAGCGCCTTGTGCGGCAAATCCGTGCGCTCGATGAGCCAGGCGAAGACGAGCCCGAGCGGGATCGCGATGCCGATCGTCACGGCGGCGAATCGGAGCGTCGTCCACATGACGCGGTACATGTACGGATCGCCGATGAGTGTAAAGTAATTGGTGAAAGTGTAGCCCGACGCCTGGCCGGGCACGCCGGTGCGGAGACTCATCCAGACGATCGTGCCGAGCAGTCCGAGGATCGCGAGCGCCGCCGCGCCGGCGACGCCGGCTAGAATCAATTTTCCGTCGAAATGTGCGGCGGCGGCCTTCACTGCTTGAGCATCTTCGCGAGCTCTTCTTTGAATTTCAGCCCGTCGCCGCCTTCGCTCTTGATGTATGCCGCCATCGCCTCGGCCGGCGGCTGCAGCTTGATGCGGTTGGCCGAAAGATATTTCGCCAGCCGCGTGCCTTCGACGAGATGCGTGGTGCGGCCGTCGTACTTCTCGATGATCGTCTGGGCTTCCTTCGACATCATGAAGGCGACGAAAAGCTTCGCCGTGTTCGGGTGCGCGGATTTTTTCAGCGCTCCGAGCTGGAAATAAGACGTGATCGGCGGCGACGAGCCGGTGACAGCGACGAGCGGCGCGCCTTTCTTCTCCCACATCCACATATGCTCCAGCGCGCCGCCGATGTTCGCCATGATAGGAAACTCCCCGCTGACGACGCGCTCCTCTTCGCTGTAGCGGAGCCGCCCGCCCGAGAGCGGGACGAGCTTGCGCGCGAAGTCTCTCACCTTCTCCTGCCCCCAGAGCAGCGACAGATCGGCCATCCACTGCACGTACGGCGGGATCGCGATTTTGCCCGCCCACGCGGGACTGAGCTTCGGATCGACGAGATCGGCGTAACTTTTCGGCGTCTTGTCCTTGGGGATAAGGGTCGAGTTGTAGATGATGCCGTTGAGCGACGTATAGACGAGCACGCTCTCGGCCGGCAGCACTTCCATTTCTTTCGTGATCCAGGGGAAGGTCGCGCTCCATGCGACGGGCTCGAGGACGCCTTCCTGGTGCAGCAGCGCGTAGTGAGACTGCGACCCGAGATAAAAATCGGTCGAGGCACGGCCCGCCTTCACCTCGGTGATGACGCGCGCCGCCATCGAGTTCATCTCGGGCCCGGCGGCGAAATTGATCTTCGTGTTGAGACCGAATTTCTTGTTGAACGCCGCGCCGAGCTCTCCGAAGCCTTTCCGGCCGCCGAACGTCTCCGATCCGGCGACGAAGACGAGCTCGCCTTCCTTCGCCGCGCCGGCGACGAGGCGCTCGACGCTTTCCGCCGCGCGCGACGAAGAAGTCGCGAGAGCTAGCCAGATGAGCGCGGCGATGATGATCGCGAGTGTTTGCATAATGCGAATTATCCCAGCGCGGCGATTTCCTGCATGCTCGCGTCGAAGCTGATATTCTCGTTCTGCCGCGGGTCGCGGATGATCCAGACCGGGTCTTTACCGTCGCGCACCGCGTCAATCGATTCTTTCAGCATATTGCGCAGCATGATCACGCCCTGGTCCGACGCGCCGAGGTGCTCCGTCGAGCGGTCGTAAATGAGCCCCTGGCTCTCCTGCGCGACGCGGTCCTGGTCGTGCGACGCGATGCCCCACCAGCCGTCGTCGACGCGGTCGTAAACGCCCGGCTTGTCGTTGTCGTAGCCCAGCGTCTTCATCACGAACGGCTTGCCGCGCTCCTCCTCCGTATATGGATAGAACCGCAGCCAGAATGTCATGGTCTTGGTGTCGTCCATCGGCACGCGGAAGCGGATCGCGTGGTCCGGCCGGCGCCCCTTGCGCGCGGTGGTGTGCCGCGTATGCGACGGGAATATCCAGTGCGAGAATTTCGGCTTCGTGACGCCCGGCACGTGCATGGAAATTTTCGCGCCGTAGTCGCGCCGCTCCCAGTCGATCTCCGGGCGCTTGAGCGCCATGTGCGGATATTCCGGCGCATGGAGCGCGACGAGATGGGTCTGATCGACGGAGTTCTCGGCGCGCTGGAGCCAGTTGCAACAGTCCTCGCCGGCGCCGAGATGCCGCTCGCCGTCCTCGCGCGAGAAAAGATCGTAGCGCGGAAGCAGCGGCGCGGGCTCGGGACCGAGATAGGCGAAGACAAAGCCACCGATCTCCTCGGCCTTGTAGGCCGGATGCTGGATGCGGTCCTTGAACGTGCTGCCTTCCGGCTCCGTCGGCTGCTCGACGCATTTGCCGGCGAGATCGTAGAGCCAGCCGTGATAGCAGCAGCGGATGCCGCACTCTTCCACGCGCCCGAATTCGAGCGACGTCCCGCGGTGCGAGCAGTGAAGCCCGAGGAGCCCGAGCCTGCCGTTGCCTGCGCGGAACAAAACGAGATCCTCGCCGAGCAATCGCACTTTCGCAGGCCGGCTTTTTTGCGTGACTTGCTCGCTGAAAGCGACCGGCCACCAGTAGCGCCTAAGCATCTCGCCGCCCGGCGTGCCGGGACCGACGCGCGTCAGCAGCTCGTTTTCTTCTTTCGACAGCATCGCAACTTCCTCCTAAAGCTTCAGCATCTTCGCCAATTCTTCTTTGAACTGCAGGCCGCTGTCCTCGCCCTTGAGATAGAACGCGATGGATTCCTTCGCCTCCTGGAGCTTGATCCCGCTCTCCTTCACATAGCGCGCCATCTTCGTCCCCTCGACCAGATGCGACGAGACGAATTCATGCTTTTCGAGCAGCGCCTGCCCTTCTCTCGACGCGAGAAAGGCGACGAATAGTTTCGCGAGGTTGGGGTGCGCGGAGCTGCGCGGCACGCCGAGCTGAAAATACGACGGCAGCACCGGTGTCGAGCCGGGCACCGCGACGAGCGGCGCGCCTTTCGCCTGCCATTTCCACATCTGCTCGATCGCGCCGCCCATGTTGGCGGTGATCGCGAACTCGCCGCTGACAATGCGCTCCTCTTCGTTGTAGCGCAGCCGCCCGACCGACATCGGAATCAGCTTGCGCGCGAAGTCCTTCACCTTCTCCTCGCTCCAGATCATCGACATCTCGACGAGCCACGAGACGTATGGCGGGATCGCGAGCTTTCCCGCCCACGCGGGCGAGAGACGCGGGTCGACGAGGTCTTCGTAGCGCTTCGGCGCTTTGTCCTTCGGGATGAGAGTCGAGTTGTAGCTCATGCCGCGGAGCGACGTGTAGACGAGCACGCCTTCGCGCGGGTAGATCTCCATCTCTTTCTTGATCCAAGGGAACGTCCCGGACCAGTCGACTTTCTCGAGCGCGTTCTGCTGATGCAGCAGCGCGTAGTGCGACTGCGAGCCGAGATAGAAATCGGTCGAAGACTTGCTGCCGCTTTTCGCCTCGGTGATCACGCGCGCGGCCATCGCGTTCATATCCGGTCCGGCGGCGAAGTTGATGCGCGCCTTCAAGCCGTACTTCCTGTTGAAGGCCTCCTCGATCTCCGCCATCGCCTTCTTGCCGCCGAAGGTCTGCGCGCCGGCGATGAAGTTGAATTCCCCTTCCTTCTTCGCGGCGGCGACGATTTCATCGATGGTAGAGGCGCGCGCCGCGGAAACGGCCAGCGCGAGCAGCAAAAATGCCGGGAGACAGCTTCGCGGGATGTTCTTCAACGCTCCGCCTAATCCAATAGATCTTCGTGCGGCACGAGCCGGATCATTTCGTTCTTCGCCGGGTCGCGCACGACGGCGATCGGATCGCGCCCGTTCTGGACCGCCTCGATCGATTCGCGGTAAAGCCGGCGCAGCAGGATGACGCCCTTGTCGGTCGCGCCCAAGTGCTCCGTCGAGCGGTCGTAGATCGCTCCCTGGCTTTCCTGGGCGGCGCGGTCCTGGTCGGCGCGCGCGAACCAGCCGATCGAGTCGTCCCAGCGGTAGACGCCGTGCTTGGTATCGACGATGCCCTGCTCAGACCGGTCTTCCATAATCTTGACGGTCTGGCCGTCGCGGGCAGCGCCGAACTCGACGGTGAAATGCATCGAGGACGTGTCGTCCACCGGCACGCGCCAGCGCATCACCTCGCCCGCGCTGCTCGCGCGGTGCTCCGTCGGATGGCCTTCCTCGACGTTGCCGGTCTTGTTCATCGTCGGGAAGACGAAGTAATTGACGTGCGCCCATTTCTTGCCGTCGACGCGCCGCGTGTAGGTGTTGACGATGCCGTAGTCGAAAGGCTGTGGATTGATCTCGCCGTCGTCCCACGTCGGCGTCGACGCGGTGCGGTGCAGCCATTTGAGATGGTGCTGGTCGACGGAGTTCTCGATCATCTGAAAAAAATTGCAATGCACGAGCCGCCCCTGGCGCGCACGCACGCCGTCCTCGCGTACGAGCACGTCCCAGCGCGGCAGGAGCGGCGCGGGGTCGGGCCCCAGATAGGCGAAGATGACGCCGCCCAGCTCCTCGACCTTATAGGCGCGCTGGCGCACGCGGTCTTTGAAATTGCTCTCAGGCGGCTCGCCGGGCTGTTCCATGACGCGGCCGTCGACGGCGTAGAGCCAGCCATGGTAGCAGCAGCGGATTCCTCCGTCCTCAATATGGCCGAACTCCAGCGACGTGCCGCGGTGCGCGCAGCGCAGCGTAAGCAAACCAAGCTTGCCGGCGTCGTCGCGGAACAGCACGAGGTCTTCGCCCAGCAGCCGCTTCTTCAACGGACGCTTTTTCAGCTCCGCGGCGAAGCCGATCGGATGCCAATAGCGGCGCAGCATCTCGCCGGCCGGCGTGCCCGGACCGACACGAGTCAATAAATCGTTCTCTTCACGCGACAGCATGACGACCTCTTGAAATTTTATTGCTTGAGTATGTTCGCGAGCTCTTCCTTGAACTTGAGCCCCTCGCCGGTCTCGCTCTTGAGATAATAGTCGATCGACTGCTTGGGTTCCTGCAGCGCGACGCGGTTGTCGCGCAGGTACTTTGCCATCATCGTGCCTTCGACGAGATGCGAGCTGCGCGATTCGTTCTTTTGCAGGAGCGCCTGGCCTTCCTTCGATATCATGAACGCGACGAAGAGCTTGGCGAGATTCGGGTGCGCGGAATTTTTCGGCACGCCGAGCTGGAAATAATCGGTGTTGATCGGGTTGAGCCCGGGCACCGCGACGAGCGGCGCGCCCTTCGGCTGCCAATCCCACATGTGCTCGAGCGCGCCGCCGATGTTCGCCATAATGGGAAATTCGCCGCTGACGACGCGCTCCTCCTCGTTGTAGCGCAAGCGCCCGGCGGAAAGCGCGACGACCTTGCGCGCGAAATCCTTTACCTTCTCAGGTCCCCAGACGAGCGACAATTCGGCGAGCCAGGCGACGTACGGCGGGATCGCCATCTTCCCGGCCCACGTCGGGCTGAGCCGCGGATCGACTAGATCGAGATAGTTTTTCGGGACTTTATCTTTCGGGATCAGACTGGAGTTATAAATGATGCCGTTGGGCGATGTGTAGACGAGCACCGTTTGCCCGGCAAAAAGCTCCATCTCTTTCGTAAGCCAGGGAAAAATCCCCGACCAATTCACCGTCTCGAGCGCGTTTTCTTTGTGCAGGAGAGCGAAATGCGATTGCGAGCCGAGGAAGAAATCGGAGGACGACTTTCTGCCCGCCTTGAATTCCGTAATGAGCCGCGCGGCCCGCGCGTTCATGTCCGGGCCGGCGGCGAAGTTGATGCGGAGCTTGAGGCCGAATTTTTTTTGGAACGCGCCCTCGATCTCGTTCATGCCTTTGCGGCCGCCGAAGGTCTGCGAGCCGGCGACGAAAATCAGTTCTTCGCCGTCCTTTTTCGCCGCCGCCGTGACCTGCTCCAAGCTCTCCGCAGCGATGGAAACATGCTGCGCGGCAAAGAAAGCGGCGCCGAGCGTCAGCGCCACGAGCGCCGTTTTATACGGCGGCATGGGCCAGCTCCGCTCCTTCGAGCTTATATTCGCCGGGCACCAGACGAAGGTTGTTTTTCTCCGGATCGCGAATAATGCCGATGGGGTCCTGACCGCTCCTCACCGCGTCGATCGATTGCTTCAACATGCGGCGCAGCAGAATGACGCCCTCGTCGGAGACGCCGAGATGCTCGGACGTCCGATCGAAGATCGGCCCCTGGCTCTCCTGCGCGCAGCGGTCCTGGTCGCCGCGCGCGATCCAGCCGGTCTCCTCGTCCCAGCGGTATTTTCCCGGCACGCTGTCGAGCAGTCCCTGCTCGCTCTGGTCGGCAGGCATGCGGCGCGGCGGCTTGCCGTCGACAAGCGGCCCGAAGTAGAGCGTGAAGTGCATCGTGCTGGTATCGTCGATCGCGACGCGCCAGCGGAGCGCCTCGTAGCCTTCGTGGGTCGCGGCGAACGCCGCCGGGTGATCCTCCGGCAGGTGATAGCCGACCTTGTTCATGTTCGGCATGAGAAAGAGGCTGATGGTGCGGTAATAGTCGTCGCCGACGCGGCGGGTAAACGTGTCGAGAATTCCCCACTCCTTCGCCTCGGAAGTGAGCTTCTCGTCGCGCCAGAGACGCGTCTTGGGCGTACGATGGAGCCATTTGAAATGGTGCTGATCGACGCTGTTCTCGACCATTTGCAGGAAGTTGCAGTGGACGATGCGCGCGTTGAGCGCGCGCACGCCGTCCTCTCTGACGAGGACATCGTAGCGCGGCAGCAGCGGCGCGGGATCGGGGCCGAGATACGCGAAGACGATGCCGGCAAGCTCCTGCACCTTGTATGCGGGCTGGCGGACGCGGCCTTTGTAGCTGCTGTCGGCCGGCTCCCCCGGCTGTTCGAGGACTTTGCCTTCGACGTCGTAAAGCCAGCCGTGATAGCAGCAGCGGAGCCCGCCGTCCTCGACGTGGCCGAACGCGAGCGAGGTGCCGCGATGCGCGCAGCGGAGCGTCAAGAGACCCGGGCGGCCGCGATCGTCGCGGAACAGCACGAGGTCTTCGCCCAACAGCCGCCGCTTGAGCGGCCGGTTCTTCAATTCGCGCGACAAGGCGATCGGCTGCCAGTAGCGTCTCAGCATCTCGCCGCCCGGCGTTCCGCGGCCGACGCGCGTGAGAGTCTCGTTCTCTTCGAAGCTCAGCGCCATTGCTCGTTCCCCTTCCGCCGCACTGTTGGTGAGCTAGCATACGAAGAAAATAGGTGTCAACCCGACGCGCGCGGAGCGCGGCAGCGGAGCGAGAATTCGCGCAAGAAGTTGTCGTTGGGGGAGGGAGGGTCCTCCGCGCCGAAGCGCGAAGGACCCGTTGGGTGGAGCGAAATTAAAGCTTTCGAAACGGACTGTTCACGCTTCGCAGTCCCTGAATGTGCATCGGCCCGGCCGGCTTTTCGCTCGTCGGCGCGGCGTCCTCGTCCAGCAGTTTATCGATGGCGTCGTCGCCGCGGAGGCCTTCCAGCTTGGTCTTGATGCGCAGGTTGTTCGCGCTGTCGGCGTGAATCAGCGCCTGCTCGAGGCTGATTCTGCCTTCTTTGTAGAGCATGAAGAGCGCGTGGTCGAACGTCTGGCAGCCCTCCTGGATGCCCTGCTCCATCGCCTCTTTGATGACGTCGACCTGGCCTTTTTTGATGAGTTCCTTGATGCGCGGCGTATCCATCAGAATTTCAATCGCGGCGACGCGCTTGCCGTCGACGCCCGGCACCAGTCGCTGTGAGATGATGCAGCGGAGATTGAGCGAAAGCTGCATCATGACCTGCGGATGGCGCGACTCGGGAAAAAAGTTGAGGATACGCTCGAAAGATTGGTTGGCGTTGGTTGAGTGCAGCGTCGCGAGACAGAGATGGCCGGTGTCGGCGAACGTGATGGCCGCTTCCATCGTGTCGGCGTCGCGGATTTCGCCGATCAGGATGACATCCGGCGCCTGGCGCATCGCGTTTTTCAGCGCGTCGGAAAACGTGTCGGTGTCGAATCCCAGCTCGCGCTGGTTGACAATCGACTTCTTGTGCCGGTGGATGAATTCGATGGGGTCCTCGACCGAGACGATGTGACCCGGCGCGTTGGTGTTGCGGTGGTCGATCATGCCGGCGAGCGTGGTCGATTTACCCGAGCCGGTTGCGCCGACGACGAGCACGAGGCCGCGCTTGGTCATCGAGATGTCTTTTAAAATCTGCGGCAGGCCGAGTTCGTCGAGCGTCTCGATCTCGGTCTTGATGCGGCGGATGACGATGCCGACCGAGCCGCGCTGGCGGAAAACGTTGACGCGAAAGCGGCTGAGCTTGCGGTAGGAGAGCGCGAGGTTCATCTCCATGTGCTCGGCGAACTGCGACCATTGCCGCTCGTTCATGAACGATTTGGCGAGCTCTTCGAGCTCCTCGGGCGTGAACACGTGCTCGCCGATGGGCTGGACGATGCCCTGGATGCGGTACATCGGCGGGCTCGCGACCGTAAGGTAAATGTCCGAGGCGTTCCGCTCCACCATGACGCCCAAAAAGTCCGTGAGGTTGATGCTCGCTTCCGACATACCGCTCTCCTTATGATTGTACCGTCCCGATTTAAGCCCGCCCGCGCGAGGCCGCGACGCCGCCGACGCCGAACGCGCCGGCGCCGAAGAGATTCGGCGTCATGCTGCGCGACTGCGCCTCCTCCTGCGTAACGACGCCGCGAGTCGCCAGATCGACCAGCGCCATGTCCATCGTCTGCATGCCGTCCTTCTGGCTCACCTGCATCGTGCCGGGGATCTGGTGGATCTTGCCCTCGCGAATGAGATTGCGGATGGCGGTCGTGCCGGTCATGATCTCGAGCGCCGCGACGCGGCCGTCGCCGGTCTTTTTCTTCATCAGCGTCTGGGTGATGACGGCTTCGATCGATTCCGCGAACTGCGCCCGGATCTGCGCCTGCTGGCTGGGCGGAAAGACGTCGATGATACGATCGACCGTCTTCGGCGCGCTGGAAGTATGCAGCGTGCCGAAGACCAAGTGGCCGGTCTCGGCAGCGGTCAGCGCGAGCTGGATGGTTTCGAGGTCGCGCATTTCGCCGACGAGGATGATGTCCGGGTCTTCGCGCAGCGCCGCCCGGAGCGCGTTGGCGAATGAGTGCGTGTGAAAACCTAGCTCGCGCTGGTTGACCAGACATTTCTTCGACACATGCGTGAACTCGATCGGGTCTTCGACCGTGAGAATGTGCCCTTCGAAGTCTTCGTTGAGATAATCGATCATCCCCGCGAGCGTGGTCGATTTACCGGATCCGGTCGGGCCGGTGACCAGAATCAGTCCTTTTTCTTTGTCGCAAAGCTTCTTGAGAATCGGCGGCATCCCGAGCTGCTCGAGGGTCAGAACCTTGGAGGGAATCGTTCGGAAGACCGCGCCCTCGCCCTTGCGCTGCATGAAAACGTTGACGCGGAAACGCGCGATGTCGCCGAGCTCGAACGAGAAGTCGACTTCCAGCGTCGACTCGAAGGTCTTCCGCAACGCGTCGTTCATGATGTCGTAGACCATCGCGTGGACCTGCTCCTTGGTCAACGGAGCGTATTCGAGCTTTTTCAGATCGCCGTGGATGCGGAGCATGGGCGGCTCGCCGGAGCTCAAATGACAGTCCGAGGCCCCCTGCTCCACGCCGAAGGCAAGTAATTGGGCTATATCCATCGTTTACGGCCTCCGAATGTCAGCGCCTATGAGTACAATTCTTGGCACTCAGGCGTTAAATCTTGGTACTCGTTGTACCTTCTTGGCGCTGAAAACCCTGGAAATTCGCATTTTTCGCGAAAATCCGGCTATTCATCCGGTGGATTCAGCAATTATCGGGCCGGTTATGAGGGTTCGAGGGGTGAGAGGATATTAAAGCGACAGCGACCGACGTCTCAGGGCGGGAACTTGGCCACGAGCTCCTCGAGACGGTCCTTGGCGTCTCTCAGGACGGGCTCGCCGTCACCCGTAAGGAGAATATCGAAATCGAGCACGAGCAGCGCTTCCACACTTTGCCGGAGCCGCGGCAGATCGTCGATGACCTTTTCCGGCAAAAGCGAACAGCGGCCGGGCGGATTGCCGATGACGGCGTCGCCGACGATCAGAATCCGTCGGTCGGGCCAGTGCAGCGCGATTTCGCCGGGCGATTTCCCGGCGGCGGCGACGATGACGAGCGGGCCGATCTTGGCGCCGGCGCGGAGGTCGTCATCGATCACCGCGCCTTCCTTGCGTGCATGCGGCGCGTCGGCGGGATGGATCGCGGTGCGCGCCCCGGTGCACTCGCGCACGATATTCGCCGCGCGCGAGTGATTGCGGTTCGTAATGATAGTGCGGGCGGCGCCGCGGCGCTCGATTTCCGCCAGGTCGTCGGCGCCGGGCTCGACCGGATCGATAACCAGGTTGCCGTCCGGGTGGACGATCAAATGGCCGTTGAAGTTATAGCCGTGCGGCTCGGAAAACCAAGGCCAGGTGAAGATGTCTTTTACAACCTCGCGCATTTTGAGCGCCGCGCGCGGGCCTCCCGCGTTTAAGTCCGCCTAATCGTCGTGGTGATGATGATGGTGATGATGGTGCCCGCGGCCGGTCTCCGTGTGACGGAAAATCAGCGACTTGATGACGACCGGAACCGCGCGCGCATCGGGCAACTCTTCCCCGATATCGACGAAGTCGAAATCCTTTAAGTCGATGCCGTCGATCGAGATGATGCCGGCGCCCGTCAACAGCTCCCTTTCGAGAATGTTGCCGACGAGCTTCGCGATGTCGGCGTCGAAAACAAGCACCAGCGGCTGTCCCTTGTCGACGTGGTCCTTCATCGCGTCGGCGACGCCCTGCGCAAGATTGCGGATGAGCGGATACGACGGGCCTAGCTCCCAGTGGAGCGCGAGCGCGACGGGCCGCTCGCCGTCGATGTCGAAGCGCTGGAGCGCCTTCGTAACGGCCGCAGTGACCGCGCCCGGCGTAAGCGGCTCGACCTGCTCGAACTCCGGCGTGATGACCTGAAGATTCCGCAGCGGCAGGAGATCGGGGTGTGACAGGTAGATCGTGTTGCCGCTCACCTGAACAGTGTACTGCGACGCGCCGATGACGGTCGCGCGAATGCGCACGTCGGGGTTCTTGAGGGGGATTTTCTTCCCGAACTTCTCCGCCGCCTCGCGCACGCGCCGGCCGAGCTGGTTGCCGAGATCGCCGAGATTCCGCTTCTCGTTCCCGTAGATGTATTCCGAGACGCCTCCTGAGAACATGATGGCGTCGACTTTGTCGGTGTAATCGAGATTGGGCGTGAGCAGCAGGTTCTGGACGAACGGCGAGAGCTTGCCGCGCTCGAGGACCGCGAAGAGCGAATCGCAAAGCAGCTCGGACATTTTTTCTTTTTCGCCGTCGCTCATCGTGCCGCCGATCTTGAGATCGATGCCGGCCTGTTTGGCGATCTTTACGCCTGTGTCTTCCAGCCGGTTGATCTTGCCCTGCTCGTCCATCGCGACGAGCCGCGCGCCGACTTCGACGGCGCATGTATCGACGACCTTGCCGTTCTGCGTGATCGCGACTTTGCTCGTGCCGCCGCCGATATCGACGTTCATGACGGTGTAGTTGTTGCCTTCGTGCATGGTGAGATGCACCGCGCCCGAACCGTAGGCGGCGAGAATCGCCTCGAGATTGTGGCCGGCGGTCGCGCAGACGAATTTGCCCGCCTCGGTGGAGAAGAGCTCGGCGATCGCGTCGGCGTTTTTCTTCTTCGCCGCCTCGCCGGTGACGATGACCGCGCCGGTGTCGATGTCCTTCGGCGTGACGCCGGCTTTCTGATACGACTCGCGAATGAAATCGCGCAGCTTGTTGGTGTCGATCGTCGTCTTGTCGACGTACGGCGTCAGCAGAATCGGCGACTCGTGCAATATCTCGCGTTTGACAACGACGAAGCGGCTGGAGAGCGCGATGCCCTGGCGCCGCAGCAGCAGGCGGGAAAAAATCAGATGCGACGTGGAAGAGCCGATGTCGATTCCCACCGATGTGAGCTGGATCCGCTCCGATTTCCACATCGGGTGGTCTTCGTCCATCGGCATCTCATCGCCTTCTTCGTCGTCGTATTCGTCATGGAGGTAGTATTCCTCGGCTGTCGGCTCAGACATTCCTCTAATATTCCTTTCTCGATTTGATTTCCGGTGCGGGATTAAACCATTTGCATACCATAAGAAACCGCGGCTTGCCAACCGTTCGAGCCCGTCCGAAGCCCGCGCAGAAAGCGCCGCATTTCGCACGGTGCGCAGCGTAGACAAGCCAAAGTACGGAGAGTAAGATGACGAAGGTCGGAACGCCATGGGTCAGGAAGAGTACACCGAACTAGCTTCGTTTCTGCGCCGCTTCATCGGCCGTTTCCGCGCCGTCAAAGCGCTCGAAGGGCTGTGCCTTTTCGGCATCGCGGTCGTGCTGCTCTTCTCGCTCGGTCTCGCGGTCAAGGAAATCAAACATTTCTTCCCATACGCGGCGGCGATCTACACCGTGCTCGCCGCCGCGGCTTTGATCGCGCCGCTCGCGTGGACGGTCTTTCAGCTGTGGCGGCGCGTGTCCAATGAATGGGCGGCGCTCTACATCGAGCGGCAATGCCCGCAGCTCAAGAACAACCTCATCAACTCGCTCCAGCTCTATCCCGAAATCGCCCGGCCCGAGCGGCCGGCCGAGATTTCCGCGTCGATGATCCTCGCGCTGCTGCGCTCGACGCGGCGGCAAATTCATTCGCTCAAGGCCGAGGAGCTCGTCAGCACCGGGCCGGCGTTCGCCAAGGGCCGGCTGCTCGCGATTCTCTTCGTGCCGGTGCTCGCGGTCGTGCTGTTCAATCCGTCCTCCGTGAGCGACACCTTCAGCCTGCTCGCGCATCCGCTGAAGGACATCCCGCCCTCGGAGACGCGGATCGATCTCGCGCCCAAGGGCATGCGCATCGCGCGCGGCGACGCCGTGACGCTGCAGGCCACGGCAGCGGGCGCGATTCCGAAAACGATGGATCTCTGGGTCGCGCGCGAAGGCGCGGCGCCCGAGCGGCTTACAATGGAAGCCGCAGGCGGCGGCAAATTCACCGCGACGCTGAACGACGTGAAAGAGAGCTTTTCGTATCGCGCCGTCGCTGGAACATTCTCTTCGCCTAGCTACCGGCTCGAAGCGGTCGATCCCCCGGAGGTCGGCAATCTGCGCGCGACGCTCTATCCGCCCAACTACACCGGCCTCGCGGCGGAAAGTATCCAGGGCGGCAACCTCGAAGGACTGCGCGGCTCGACCGTGCGCCTCGAGGCCGAGACTAGCAAGGAAGTCGTCAAGGCGAAGCTCGTCCTCGATCAGGGCAAAGAAGTGCCGCTCAAAATCGACGGCAAAACCTTGCAGGGCAATCTCGTGATGTTCCAATCCGGCCGCTATCACATCGAGGTCGAGGACGCGCTCGGGTTCCACAACCATCCGATCGCCTACGACATCCGCATACGCCCCGACGGCTTCCCGACGGTCGAGATCCTCAAACCGACGGAGGATCTCGAAGTCAACGGCGACGAGACCCTGTCGCTCGAATTCACCGCGCGCGACGATTTCGGCATTCAAGAAGCCGCGCTCGTCGTCAAGGTCGGCGGCCGCGAGGAAAAAATCCCCATCAGGCTCGACAGCGTAAAGAAGCTGATTCCCCGCGAGCGCTTCGACATCGACCTCGGCCGCCTCGGCCTTAGCGAAGGAAGCGAAGCGATCTACAATATTGAAGTGCGGGACAACGACACGATCTCCGGGCCGAAGATCGGCGTCTCGCGCGGCTTGCGCCTCACGCTCAAGAATATCCGCGGCGAGCACCAGCAGGTCGCCGAGACGATCCGCGATCTTTCGAACAAGATGATGGATGCCCTCGGCGAGCATCTGGAGCGGCCGGCCGATAAGAACGCCGACTCGGCTTTCGAGAAAAAGCTCGGCGACATGTCGAAGAGCATCGAAGAGCTCATGAAGCGGAGCGCGAAAGACCGCCTCACCGATTTCGCCACCTATTCGGATCTGGAAGCGCTCAAGCGCAACCTCGAATACACCAAGAATGATCTCTTGCAGCGCGAAGCGCAGGCGACCGGCGAAGAAAAGGAAAAGGCGCGCGACGACGTCTCGACCGAGCTCGAGCGCATGTCGATGCTCGCGGAGGATATCGGCAAACGCCTCAAGGCCGAGGAGGTCGCCAATTCCGCGCGCGACCTCATGAAGAGCCAGGAGCGGCTCATGGATGCCCTCGACAAGCTTCAGAGCGGAGACAAGAATCTCGACGCCATCCTAAAGCAGCTTTCGCAGATGGCGAACCTCTTGAACTCGCTCCAGCGCTCGCTCTCGCAGATGGCGACCCAGCTGCCGGACGATTTCGTCAATAGCGAGGCGCTTCAGGGGCTCAATTTCGGCGACATGCAGCGCATGATGGACGAGATTCGCAAGAAGCTGGCGCAAGGCGACATCGAGGGCGCCATGCAGCTCGCGCGCGAGCTGTTCAACCAGATGGCGTCGATGGTCGCGGCGCTCCAGAACGCGAACCAGTCCGCGATGTCTTCGAGCATGGGGCGCATGCAGGGCGAGATGATGCGCTCGGCCAACGAGCTGCAGCAGCTGGCACGCGAGCAGCAGGACCTGCTCGTCGAGACGGAGGCCGCGAACCGGCGCGCGCTCACCGAGCGCGAGAACGTGCTCAAGGAAAAGCTCGAGCGCTTCATGCAGAAAGCGAACCGCGACCTCTCGCGCATGGCCGAGGCCTTCCCGGACGTCGAAGGCGGCGGTCCGCCGCGTGAGGACGCGCTCGACGATGCGACCGTCAACAATCTCGTGAAGGAGATGATCGGGCGTCTGCTTAGGAAGGATTTCTCCGGCTTCGATGAAATCATGGGCCTGACGCAAAAGGAGCTCGACAAAAAACGCGCGCCGCAGCAGGAGGCCAAAGCCGGTCAGGCGCAGGCGAGCCTGAAAGACTTGAAGAGCGAGCTCGACGCGCTGCTCGGTATTCCCGCCGCGGAGCTCAAGGACTCCGAGCGGAGCGGTCTGCGCGACCTCGAGCGCCGCCAGGGCGCGCTCAAGCAACGGACCGACCAGCTGCACGAGAAATTAGAGTCGCTGTTCCAGCTCTTCCCCTCTCTCGATCCGCAGATCACGAAGAACATCAAGGAAGCCGGCGGCTCGATGGGCAACGCGCAAGGACGGCTCGGCGAGCTCGACTCCAAGGGCGCCGTGCCGCCGGAGCGGCGCGCGCTCGAACAGCTTTCGCAGTCGCAGCAGCAGATGCAGAGCGCCATGCAGCAGATGGCGCAGCGCGGGCAGCTCGGGCGCATGGCGGTGTCGCGCCTTTTCAGAATGGGGCGCATGCTGCCGTCCGGCGAGCTCGTGCCGCTGCCCGGGATTCCGCAGCTGCCGCAGTTCGACGCCGAGGGCGGCATGACCGGCCTCGACACCGAGAAATTCCGCCTGCCGGGCAAAGAAGACTATCGCGCGCCGCGGAGTTTCCGCGAGGAAATTCTGGAGTCGCTCAAGCAGGGCGTGCCGCGCCAGATGAAAGAGCAGATCGAGAACTATTTCAAAAATCTCTCAGAGTAGTTCGTCTTGAAATTCGACATTTTCCGCAGAGCATCCGTCGCTTACGTACCCGCCTGCGCGTTGGCGTTTTTTTTCGCCGCGTTAACGCGACCGCCGTCCGCCTTCGCCGCCGAAGCAAAGCCGGGTGCGGAGGCGAACCCGCGCGTCGCCGAGGCCGAGGAGCGCCTCGAGGCCTGGCGCATCGGCGAGGCGGAGAAAATCTCCGCCGCGCTGCTGAAGGAATCTCCGCGCTCGGCCGACGCGCTCGCGCTCGCTGCCGAGGTGGCGTTCTACCAGGGCCACTACGACGAGGCGGCCCGGCTCGCCGAGCAGGCGCTCGCCGGCGATTCGGCGAACGAGAGGCGCCAGGCGCTCCGCATCCGCACGCAGCGCTCGCGCGACATCGTCGGGAAGATGAAGCGCTACGAGAGCGAGCACTTCCTCCTCTACCTCGATGAGGCCAAGGACGGCCTGCTCGCGCCGTATGCGCTCGACACGCTGGAAAAAAGCTACCGCATCCTCGGTCAGACCCTCGGCTATATGCCGGCCGAGAAAGTCCGCGTCGAGATCGCTCCCGACTCGCTCTCGTTCAACGGCATCTCGACACTGTCGCGCCGCGATATCGAGGAGACCGGCGCCGTCGGCATCTGCAAGTTCAACAAGGTGATGATCATCTCGCCGCGGGTGCTGCTCCAAGGCTACCGCTGGCTCGATTCGCTGAGCCACGAGTACGCGCACTACGTCATCGTCGGGGCGAGCGACAACAAGACGCCGATATGGCTGCACGAGGGCCTCGCGCGCTACTACGAGACTTTGTGGCGCAGGACAGACAAGGCGAAGGCCGCGCTCGATTATCTCTCGCCCGCGAATCAGACCCTGCTCGCGCACGCGCTCGACAAAAACAGCTTCGTCGGCTTCAAGAAAATGGAGCCGTCGCTGATTTACTTGGATACGCCCGAGCAGGTGCAGCTCGCCTATGCCGAGGCGGCGTCCGCCGTCGATTTTCTGGTGAGCCGCAAGGGCGAGGGGGGCCCGCGCGACCTATTGGCCGTCGTGAAAACGCGGCCGACGCCCGAGGCGATCGAGAAGGTCCTCGCCGAGCCGTACGCCGCGTTCGAGAAGGATTGGAAGGAGTTCTTGAAGGCCAAGCAGCTCAAGCCGGTCGAGGGAAGCCGCGTGCGGCGCCTGAAAATCGTCGAAGGACAAAAAGAACAGGAAGATGTCGTCGAGCTGAAGGAGATTCAATCCGCCGTCGCGCGCAACCGCACGCATCTCGGCGACGAGCTCCAGCAGCGCGGCAGAATCGTCGGGGCGACGGAAGAGTATCGCCGCGCCTTGCAGGCAAGCCCGGGTTCCCCTATTATTCTCGGGAAACTCGCGCGGGTTCTCATTCGGCAGTCGCGCTATCAGGAGGCGCTGCCGCATCTGCAAAAGGCGCTCGAGCTCGATCCGGATTCGGTCAGCGCTTACGTTCAGCTCGGCCGCCTCCACCACGCGAACAAGGAATTCGCCGCGGCCAAGGCCGATCTGGAGGAAGCGCTCCAGATCAATCCTTTCAATCCGGAGATCTACGGGATGCTCGCCGATGCGTATGCCGCGCTCGGCGATCAGGAGCAGGCGAAGCGCGCGAAAGCGAACCTGGAACGACTCGCGCGGGGACGTTAGGAAGACGATCGATGGAGTCGACAGCCATAAACGACAAAGAGATCGCCGCGATCGAGGAGTTCGCCGCGAAGCGCGACGCCATGCTCGCGGAGATCGGCAAGGTGATCGTCGGACAGGACAAAGTCATCGAAGAGGTGCTGACCGCGCTTTTCTCGCGCGGCCACTGCCTGCTCGTCGGCGTCCCCGGCCTCGCGAAGACGCTGCTCATCAGCACGCTCGCGGAGATTCTCGATCTCGACTTCAATCGCATCCAGTTCACGCCGGACCTGATGCCGTCGGATATCACCGGCACCGATATTCTTCAGGAGGATCCGGCGACCGGCCGGCGCAAGTTCCAGTTCATGCAGGGACCGGTCTTCACCAATATTCTCCTCGCCGACGAGATCAACCGGACGCCGCCGAAGACTCAGGCGGCGCTGCTCCAGTCGATGCAGGAGTACAAAGTCACCGCCGGCGGGCAGACCTTTCCGCTCGAGCTGCCGTTTTTCGTCCTCGCGACGCAGAACCCGATCGAGCAGGAAGGCACGTACCCGCTGCCCGAGGCGCAGCTCGACCGCTTCATGCTCGAGATCGAGATTCAGTATCCGCCGTTCGACGACGAGATTCAGATCGTCATGCAGACGACCTCGATCGGCCGTCCCAAGCCGAACAAGGTGATGGACGGCGCGGCGATCCTGCGCTATCAGGAGCTCGTGCGGCGCGTCCCCGCCTCGCCTTTCGTCGTCGGCTACGCCGTCGCGCTCACGCAAAGCTCGCGTCCGAAAAACGGCGCCGCGCCGCAGTTCGTCAGGGACTACATCGAGTGGGGTGCGGGCCCGCGCGCGTCGCAGTATCTCATCCTCGGCGCGAAGGCGCGCACGATTCTTCAAGGCCGCTACGCCGTCTCGATCGAAGACATCCAGGCGATGGCGCCCTCCGTGCTCCGCCACCGCATCATCCCGAATTTCAAAGCCCAGGCCGACGGCCTCTCCTCGCTCGATATCATCGGCCGCCTGCTCGCCGAAGTGAAGCCGCAGGAAGACGGGAAAGCGAAGCGGTAGTTAAAGATCATCGCTTGCCGCTGCTTCGCTCACTCGCAGACCTCCTCTTCAGAAAATCCACGATCATCGCCGGCATCGAAGTCCGCGGCCGCTCCGAGTTCATCCGGCGCAGCGAGGAAGCGCTGGCGCTTCTGCGGGATCTGCCGCAATTTGCGGACATCCAGCGCCACATCGCGATCATCAAGCAGGGCCGCCGCAGCGGCATGTGGGCGCAGAAAAATCGCCCGACCTTCGTTGTCGGTAGGCGGACGTGGAGCCATTCGGCGCTCTGGTACGCCGGCGCGATCGCGCACGACGCGTACCACTCGAAGCTCTATCACGACGCGCGGCGCGAGAGCGCGAAGCCGCCGGCCGATTGCTGGACCGGGCCGGAAGCGGAGCGCGAATGCCTCGGCTATCAGATCGAAGCGCTGAAGGCGCTCGGCGCCGACGACGCCACGGTTGCTTATCTGGAGAAATTGCGAAAAAATCCAACCTACCAAGGTCACCACAAAGGCTGGCGCAGCTGGCGGGATTACCTCCGGCGCAGCTGGTGAAGCGACCGGGGTTTAACGTCAAAAATGGCTGCCACCGCCGACGGTAATAAAAGCTACTTCGACCCGCTCGTCCTTGCGCGGCTGTCGAATCTTTACCTCAAAGCGCGCTGGGTCGTCGAAGGGATGATGTCCGGCATTCACCGGAGCCGCTCGAAGGGCTTCAGCGTCGAGTTCGAGGAGCACCGGGAATACTCGCCGGGCGACGAGATCCGCCGCATCGACTGGAAGGCGCTCGGAAAATTCGACCGCTATTTCATCAAGGAGACCGAAGACGAGACGAACCTGCGCGCGACGCTGATCCTCGACGGCAGCGCCTCGATGGACTACGGCTCGAACGGCGTGACCAAGTTCGAGTACGCCTCGATCCTGACCGCGTCGCTCGCGTATCTGATCCTCAAGCAGCAGGACGCCGCCGGCGTCGCGACGTTCTCGGACAAGATCGACGCGTTCGTGCCGCCGCGCGCGAAGCGCGGCTACGTCTTCGAGATCCTGCGGGCGCTCGAAGCGCACCGGCCTGCCGGCGAGACGAACGCCGGAAAGATTCTCCAGGAGATCGCCGGCAAGATGCACCGGCGCGGGCTCGTGATTCTTGTCTCCGATCTTCTCGACGATACGGAAAATGTTCTCAACGGCCTCCGGCTCTTTCGCTTCAGCGGTCATGACGTGATCGTCTTCCACGTCATGGACACCGCCGAGATCGACCTGCCGTTCGACGGCAATATCCTGTTCGAGGACCTCGAGCTGCCCGACCTCAGAGTGACCGCCGACCCGCAGACCATCCGCGAGGTCTACCGCGGCGTGGTGAACGAGTTCATCGACCACGTGCGCAAGGAATGCCACGCGGCCATGATCGATTATCAGCTCGTCTCGACCGCGACGCCGCTCGACCGCGCGCTCGTGAGCTATTTGGGCTGGAGAGCCTAGTCGATGTCGCTGTTTTTTTTGAACCCGCTCTATCTCTTCGGCCTGATGGCGGCGTCGCTTCCGGTGATCATCCACCTGCTCAACCGCCGGCGCATCAGGCGCATCCGCTTTCCCGCCGTGAAGTTCATCCTTCTGTCGCAGAAGCGCATCTCGCGCACCAAGCGGCTGCGCCATTGGCTCCTGCTCGCGCTCAGGACGGCGGCGATCGTCGTGCTCGTCCTTCTGCTCGCCCGCCCGATCTTCCAGACCGGCGCCGGGCTTTTCGCGAGCGGCGGCCCGTCGAGCGTCGCGCTCGTGCTCGACAACTCGCTCAGCATGACGTGGAGCCGCGACGGCGAGGGCTTCAAACAGGCCAAAGACGCCGCGGCGCGGCTCTTCGCCTCGCTCGGCGCGGGCGACCGCGCGGCGCTGATTCCGACCAACACGGGCTCGAAGGATCCGATCCGGCTGAAACGCGAGAAAGATGTCTTGCTGCGCGACCTCGAAGGCGTCAAGATCGCCGACGGCAGCGCCGATTTCGGCGCTGCGCTGGCGCGCGCCTACGACGTGCTGCGCGAGCCGGCGTCGGGAAAAGAGATCTGGGTCGTGACCGACGCGGCGCTGACCGATTGGGACCGCTTCAGCCTCGCCGCGCTCAAGCAATACGATCCGGCGGTCCCTGTCAAAGTCATCAAAGTCGCTACGAAGGAGACGCCGCCGAACGCGGCGATCCGCGAAATTCGCCTGCGCGGCCAGGACGTGAACGTCGGCCTGCCGACGGAGATTCAGGCGGTGATCACGAACTTCGGCGCGACCGAGATCAAAGATCTCGTGGTGCAGCTCAGAGTCGACGATCAGCCGAAGGAGCAGAAGCTCGTCGCGCTCGCGCCGCGCGGCGAGACGGAAGCGAACTTCCAGTTCGTGCTGGCGCGCCCCGGCAGCCATACCGCGGCGGTGACGCTGAAGAAGGACAGGCTCGCGGGCAGCACGAGCGAATACTTCACGCTGCAAGCCGAAGACAAGATCAAGGTCCTGGTCGTCGACGGCGACCCGCAGACCTCGCTGGTATCGAGCGAGACGTTCTTCCTGACGCGCGCGCTCAATCCCGAGGGCGGCGGCGCGTCGCCGTTCGTGCCGACCGTAGTCATCCCCGAGGGCTTCGCGACCGCGCCGCTGGATTCCTATCAGGCGGTCGTTCTCTGCAACGTTCCGGCGATTCCGGACTCGGCGCTGCCGCGCCTCAAGGAATTCGTCCGGCGCGGCGGCGGCCTGCTGGTGTTTGTCGGCGACCGCGTGCAGGCGGAAGATTACAACCGCAAGCTGTACGATACGTCGCCGTCGATCCTGCCCGCGCGCCTCAAGGACAAGCGGCTCGTCTCCGCCAGCGCGCTGGAAAAGATCGAGCGCATCGATTTGAAGCATCCGGCGCTCGCGGCATTCTCCGACCCGATCCTGGCGGATTCTCTGAAATCGACGCGCGTCGCCGGGTATTACCGGATCGACGCCGCGGGCGCGGCGCCGGTCGTCGCTCTCGGCAACGGCGACGCGCTCGCCGTCGAGAAGAAGTTCGGCACCGGCCGCGTGGTGCTTGTCGCCACCGCGGCCGACCGCGACTGGAGCGATCTGCCGGTAAAGACGGCGTACCTGCCGCTCGTTCAATCGCTGGTGAGCTATCTCCAAGGCGGTAAAAAGGGCGCGCTCGAAACCGGCGTCGCCGTCGGCGAGGCGAAGAAATTTTACCTGCCCGCCGCCTACGTCGGAAAGAATTTGAAGATCGTGCGCCCCGATCAGCGCGAGCGCGAGGTCGCGCTCGCCGCCGACGGCGACAAGGCCGCCGCGGCGTTCGCCGAGAACGACTTCGCCGGGATCTACCGCGTCTCGGCGCCGCTCGCGCCAGACGCGCCGGCGGCGCTCGCGCCGGTGTATCCCGTGAATCCGCCGTTTTTGGAGTCCCGACTCGACGCGATCAGCGACGCCGAGCTCGCCGCGCGGCTTCGCCCCGCGCGCGCGACGATCGTGCCGGTGGAGGAGATCGCGAAGGGCGGCAGCCGGAGCGATCTCGCGCTGCCGCTCCTGCTCGTGCTCATTCTCACGCTCGTCTCCGAAGGCTGGCTCGCGCAGAGGTTCTATGGATAGACGCGCGTTCTTACGTCTCGTGTCTTACGGATGTCTCGCCGCCGCGGGGCTCGCGCCGCGAAGCATCTTCGCCGCGCAGGGGCAGGAGCGCCAGCGCCCGATCCAATTTACCTTCGCGCAGCTCAAATACCGCGGCGGCGATTGGAACCCGCACGCGCTCGCGGTCGGCCCACTGCTCGAAGAATTGATGCAGCGCACGAGCGTCGAGGCGGCGACGACGCGCCGCGAGGTCGCGCTGAACGATCCCGAGCTGTTCTCCTATCCATTCCTGTACATCAGCGGGAAATACGATTTCGAGCCTTTCACCGGCGAGGAGGTCGACACGCTCAGGCGCTTTCTCTCCTACGGCGGTTTTCTCCTCGCCGACGACGCGCTCGGACAGCCGGGCTACGGCTTCGATCAGAGCTTCCGCCGCGAGATCAAGCGGATTTTCCCGGACAAGGATTTCACGCGCATCCCCGCGGGCCATCCCGCCATGCGGAGCTTTTATTTGCTGAGAAAAATCGGCGGCGCGCGCATGGTGCATCCCTACGTCGAAGGCATCAACGTCGGGCCGAGCACGCCGGTCATGTATTGCCAGAACGACCTCGGCGGCGCGTGGGAGAAAGACCAGCTCGGCAACTGGGTGAACCAATGCACGCCCGGCGGCGAGGAGCAGCGCCGCGACGCGTTTCATCTGGGCATTAACCTGATTCTCTACGCGATGACGGAAAATTATAAGGACGATCTCATCCACGTGCCGTTCATTCGCCGGCGGCTCGCGCGATAAAGAAGATTTCTCATGGATCGACTGTATTTCGTCGGCGGCCTTTCCTGGTGGGTGATCGGTTTGATCGCGCTCGGCGCGCTCGCCATGATCGCTTATCAATTCATCGGGCTGCGCCGCCGCCTCGGCGTGCGCCGGGCGATTCCGCTGACGGCGCTGCGCGCGATCGTCTATGCGCTGCTGGTTTTCTTTCTGCTGAGCCCGGGGCTCGTGCAGACGCGCGTTACGAAGCTTCGCCGCCCGCTGAATTTATTGATCGATACCTCGAAGAGCATGAGCCTGCCCGGTCCGAGCGGGAAAAGCCGCCTCGATACCGTGAAGGAGAAGCTCACCGCGGGCGACGATCCGCTCATCCGCCGGCTGGAGCGCGACTACGATCTCCGCGTCTATCAGTTCAACACGGCGCTCGCGCCGGTCGCGCCGTCGGCGATCGCGCAGCTCGAGGCGACCGGCAAGGGCACGCGTTTGGCCGAGCTTTTGACGGAAGCCGGACGCGACGCCGGCGCGAACGCCGCGATCATGGTCGTGAGCGACGGCATCGCCAACGGCGAGGGGCGCACGGGAGGCGCGGCGCCGCAGATCCCCGTGATCGCCGTCGGCGCCGGCGATAGCAAGGGTTACGTCGATCTCCGCCTCGCGGACGTGACCGCGCCGGAGTTCGGCTTTCGCGGCCGCGAGTTCAAAGTCGATCTCATAGTTCAGGCGTATGGCCTCGCCGGGAAAACCGTGCCGCTCTACTTCAACCGCGGCAAAAGTCTCATCGCCACCAAGGACGTCAAAATCGACGGCGACGCCTTCGAGCAGCGCGTGACGCTTTCCTACATGCCGAAAGAAATCGGCGCGCAGAGCTTCAGCGTCAACGTGCCGGTGCAGCCCGGCGAGGCGATCGCCGACAACAATCACAAGGAATTCAAGGTCGAGGTGCGGCGCGACAAGCTCCGCGTGCTGACGCTCTCCGGCTCGCCGGCGTGGAACTACCGTTTCCTCCGCATGGCGCTCAAGCAGGACCCGTTCATCGATCTCGTCTCGTTCGTCTTCCTGCGCACGCCGACCGACGTCGTCGACGTGCCGGATAATCAATTGAGCCTGATCCCGTTTCCGATCGACGAAATCTTCCTGGAAGAAATAAAGAACTTCGACGTCGTGTTCCTCGACGATTTCTCCTACCGCTCGTATTTCAACGTCATGTATCTCGACCGCGTGCGCGATTTCGTGCGCGACGGCGGCGGGCTGGCGATGCTCGGCGGCGCGCGCTCGTTCGACAGCGGCGGCTACGCCGACAGCGCGCTGCGCGACGTGCTCCCCGTCGAGCTCGACGGCAAGGGCCGCTATCAAATGGATACCCGCGCGCGCGGCGTGCTCACCGCTTCGGGCAAGGCGCATCCGATCACGCGGCTCGTCCCCGACGCGCAGGCGAACGAGGACGCGTGGAAAAAGCTCCCGCCGCTGAAGAGCCTGAACCAGATCCTGCGCGCGCGCGGCGAAACGCTGCTGCAGGCCGCGCCCGAGGGCGCGAGCGGCGGTCAGCCCCTGCTCACGGTCGGGCGCTACGGCAAAGGGCGCACCCTCGCGCTCATGAGCGACGACATCTGGCGCTGGAGCTTCGGCGCGGTCGGCGCGAAGGAGAGCCCGCAGAGCCATCTGAAGCTCATCCGCCACGCCGTGCGCTGGCTCGCGCAGGAGCCGATGTTCGAGCAGGTGCAGATCCAGCCGGTGAGCGGCGTCCGCGCGCCGGCCGAGAAAAGCGAATTCATCATTCAGGTGCTGAACGACGACTACACGCCCGCCGCGCACGCCAATCTCAAGGTCGAAGTCATCGGCAACGAAGGCGAGCAGATCCGGCTCGAAGCCGTCGAGCAGGCGGCCGGCGAGTACCGCGCGGAATTTACGCCGGCGAAGGAAGGCGCCTACCGCATCGAGGCGCAGGCCGACCTCGGCGGCAAGGCGATCGGCCGCGATAACAAAAACTTCACCGTGGCGTTTCCCTACGCCGAGGCCGAGGACGGCCGGCCGCGCCCCGAGCTGCTGAAAGACATCGCGGAGAAGAGCAAAGGCGATTTCATCCCGCTCGCCGAGCTCAACGCCGCGAGCCTCGCGCGCGCCGCGGAGAAGCTCGACCGACTCGCGCCCGCGGAGATCGTCGAGCGCCGCGAGATCCCGCTGTGGGGAACGCTTACGACGTTTTCGATCATTCTCGTTTTTCTGAGTCTGGAGTGGTGGTTCAGGAGGAAGTGGGGACTCATCTAAATAAAGTTTCAGGTCGCAAGTTTCAGGTTTCACGAAAAGACGCAAACTCCGACCGTGAAACTTTAAACTTGAAACCTGAAACGGCGAGCGCGGCGCACATGAAAAGCTTCGCGTTTTATGTTCTACCGATGCTGGCGCTCGCCTTTTTTCCCGGACGCGCGCTCTCTTTTTGCCACGAGACCGAAGTCGTGCAGGCGCGCTTCATGCGCGCGGCGGTCGCGCCGGGCGCGCCGGTCTCGATCGAATGGATGGGCCACTCGATGTTTCAGATCACCTCGTCGAAGGGCACCCGCATTCTCACCGACCCGCACGGGCGCGGCGACCTGCCCGCGCCGACCGCGCCGACGGACATCGTCACGACCAGCCACCAGCACGGGCCGCACAACAGCGTCTGGATGGCGAAAGGCAATCCCGTCGTCCTCGAAGGGCTCACGCCGAGCGGCGACGACTGGAACAAGGTGTACACGAACATCAAGGATGTCTCGGTCTACGACGTGCCGGCGTACCACGACAAGAGCCAAGGGCGGCAGCGCGGCAAGAACGCGATCTTCATTTTCCGCGTCGACGATATCTGCATCGCGCACCTCGGCGACCTAGGCCACGAGCTGACGCCGCAGCAGCTCAAGATGATGGGCAAGATCGACATTTTGCTCGTGCCGATCGCCGGCGGCTTCTTCACCGTCACGGCGACCGAGGCGAAGGGCGTCACCAAGCAGGTGAACCCGCGCATCGCCATCCCGATGCACTACGACTGGGAAGGCCAGGTGGCGGAGTACGCAAGCGGCCTCCGTGTCCGCAAGCTCGGCGGCCCGGTGCTCAAAATCTCCAAACAGGAATTGCCGCAGCCGTTCGACGTCGACATCTTTCCCGACCCGCACCGCTGACAATCGCATTGTCATTTGCCCGCCGTTCGGCTAAGGCAAAATTAAACTTGGAGGCCTCATGAAAGCGATTCGCGTCCACCAATCCGGCGGCATCGACGCCCTGAAATACGAAGACATTGCCGTACCCGAGCCCGGCGCGGGCGAAGCCCGCGTCAAGATCGAGGCGGCCGGCGTCAATTTTATCGACGTCTATCAGCGCACCGGGCTTTATCAGCTGAAGCTCCCTTTCACGCTGGGCATGGAAGGCGCGGGCGTCGTCGACGCGATCGGCTCTGGCGTCACCGACGTGAAAAAAGGCGAGCGCGTGGCGTACTGCATGGTGCCGGGCGCGTTCGCAGAATACGCCATCGTTCCGGCGGCGCGGCTCGTGCCGCTGCCGCAGAACATCGACGGCGCGACCGGCGCGGCGACGATGCTCCAGGGCATGACCGCGCACTACCTCACGCACAGCACCTACGCCCTGAAGCGCGGCAACAGCGCGCTGGTCCACGCCGCCGCCGGCGGCGTCGGGCTTTTGCTCGTGCAGATCGCGAAGCGCTTGGGCGCGACGGTGTACGGCACGGTATCGACCGACGAAAAAGCCCGGCTCGCGCGCGACGCCGGCGCCGACGATATTATTCTTTATACGGAAAAGGATTTCGCGGCGGAGGTGAAGCGGCTCACGAACGGCCGCGGCCTCGACGTGGTCTACGATTCGGTCGGCCAGACGACGTTCGACAAGAGCCTCGACTGCCTGAGGCCGCGCGGCACGATGGCATTATTCGGGCAATCCAGCGGGCCGGTGCCGCCGTTCAATCTGGGCGCGCTCGCGGCGAAGGGATCGCTCTTCGTCACGCGCCCGACGCTCGCGCATTACACGCTCGACCGCGCGGAGCTGCTCTGGCGGGCGAAAGATCTCTTCGGCTGGATCGCCGACGGCGAGCTCAAAATCCGCATCGACAAAGTCGTGCCGATGGCGGAGGCGGCGGAGGCCTACCGCCTGCTCGAAGGAAGGAAAACGACCGGAAAGGTATTGCTGCGGCCGTAGCCTAGAACGATTCGCTTTGCGGGCTCTGATCGCCGCGCTGCTTGCGCTGGCCGCGCTCGCTGTCGCTGCGGCGGTCGCGATCGTCGGGCCGCCGGGTATAGCGGTTGCCGCCGGTCATCATGTCGCGCAGATGGTCGCGCTGCTCCTGCGACAGCACGCTCTTCCCCTGCTCCACGGCGCGGATGCGCGCAATGCGCTGATCGGCGCGCAGCCGCTCGATCTCGCGAATCTTCGCTTCCGCCTGTTTCACATCCACGGAATCCGCCCGCGTCACCTCGTCGAGGCTTTTTTCCGCGGCGTGGAGATCGTCCTGGTTCTTGCGCGCGCTGCGCTCGAAATCGTTTCTCAGGTCCTCGAGCTTTTTCGCCTGCTCGGGCGTCAGCTTGAGCTCTTCGCGGTGGCTCAGCATGTAGCTGATAACCGGCCGCTCGCCGCGGGACTCCCGGCGCGGGCCGAAGGGAAAGTTGCCGCCGAAGTGCTCGCGAAATTTATTCCCGAAATCCTCGAATTCCCGGCCGAGCTGATCCCAGACGTCGGCGACCTCTTCGTGAAATGCAGGACGAGGCGATCGGTCGGAGCCGGCAAAAACTGGCGCCGCGAGAATAGTCGCGAATGCGACAGCGACGATTATGCGCATATAAGTCTCCTTTGGAGATAGATTAAAACGCCGTCTCGGGCCTTTGTCAAACCGCGGTCTCGGCGCGCGTCCGCGGCTCTTCGAGAAAAAAAAGCATCGCGAGAATGCCGGCGAAAATGACGCCCGCGAGCGCGATCCACGCGTCGGCATACGAGCCCGTCACGTCGACGAGATAGCCGAACAGCGGTGTGCCGACGATCGTCCCGACGGAGTTGAACGTGATGAGCAGCCCGAGAGCGGCGCCGGTGCGCCCCTGCCCGGCGATCTCCGCCGTGAGCGCGTACGATACGCCCTGGTAGCCGACGAGGCAGACGCCGGCAAGGAAAATCAGCGGCAGCACGGTCCAGAGCGATCCGCCGCCGCCGAGGAAACCGAGGCCGAGCGTAATCGCCGTCGAGAGAAAGCCGACCAGCAGGAGCACGATCTTGCGCGCGCCGTGAAACAGGCGGTCGCTCACGACGCCCCAGCCGATGCGGCCGATCATGCCGCCGAGCTGCGTCAGCGCGAGCGCCTGGCTGGCCCAATAGGGCGAGAGGCCGCGCGTTTCTTTCAAATAGAGCGGCACGTAGGTGATCAGGGCCATCTGGCCGATCAGCATGAGCGCCGTGCCGAAGCTCAGGCTCAAGAGGTCGCGCGCGCGGAACGGCGCTTGCGGCGCCCGGGGCGGCGGCGCCGATGCGTGCGGATTCACGATGTGCGGCGCATCTATCGGCTCGCGCCACAGGGACGAGAAGAGAAAGCCGAAAACCAGATTAACCGCGCCGAGACCGGCGAACGCGCCGCGCCAGCCGACGATGAGCACGAGCGACGGCGCGACGACTGCCGTCAGCACGCCGCCGATGGGAACGCCGGTCTGCTTGATGCCCATGGCGGTCGCGCGCTCCTCGCGCGTGAACCACTCCATGACGCCGCGCGTCGAGGCAGGATTCAAAAAGCTGTAGCCCAGGCCGGCGAAGAAAAAAATCGCGAACGCCCAGACAAACGACGGCGCGAGCGCCGCGGCTGCGACTGTCAGGCCGAGCGCGAGATGCCCCGCGAGCGTGATCGAGCGCACGCCGAAGCGGTCGGCGAGCCAGCCGGCGGCGAACGAGAGCGCCGCCATGCCGAGATAGAACGCCGTGAAGAACATGCCGATCTGCGCGCGCGAGAGCCCGAGATCGGTCTGATAAAACGGCGCGAGCGTGTTGATCGCGTACTGGCCGCCGGCGCCGATCACGTGCGACACCGTGCCGAGCAGAAGCATCCTCCAGCGCAGCGTGTCGCGGTCGGGATCGGCGGCGCGGCTCATCTATTCAATCGAAGACGGTCTCGGAATACGGCGCGACGTCGATGAAGGCCTCGACGACGCTCGGGCCGTCGAGGGCGAGCGCCCATTCGAGCGCGGCGGCGAATTCGCTTTCATTGCGCGCGGGACGGCACGGCACGCCGAAATAGTGCGGCGGCGAATCGACCGGCGCGCCGAGCTCTACGCCGGAAAGGCCGTATCCCCTTTTCTCCTGCTTGATCTTCATGAGGCCGAGCCAGCCGTCGTTGAGCACGACGATCGGAACTCTCAGGCCGAGTCGCCGCGCGAGCGCGAGCTCGCCGGCGGTCATTTGAAAGCAGCCGTCGCCGATGACGCCGACGACGACGCGCTCGGAATGGACGAGCTTCGCGGCGTACGCCGCGGGCATGCCGTAGCCCATCGACGACCAGCCGTTGGTCGCGAGACAAGTCTTCGGCGCGTCGGTGCGCCACTGCGTCGCGATCTGGTGCGTGTGCGCGCCGACGTCGTAGGCGAGAATGCCGTCGGCGGGAAGCTTTTTTCTGAGCGCGTCGATGACGTGGTGCGCGGCGAAGCCGCCGCCGGGTCGGAGCTTGCGCTCGAGCTCGTCGCGATGCTTTTTCAGCTCCTCGGCGGACCAGTCGTTCGGCGTGGCGGGAATTTCTCCGAGCGCGGCGATCATGCCGTCGAGATCGCCCGCCGCGTTCAGCGCGAACGACAGCGACGGGCTCGTCTCGGCCGTCTCCGTGCTCAAGTGCAGAAGCGGAATTCGCTCCGCCCATTCCTCGTAGTTGATCTCGATCGGATCGAAGCCGACCGCGACGATGAGGTCGGCGCGGCGGACGAGCGCCTGAACGTCGCTGCGCCGCGCGCGGCCGAGCACGCCGGCCCACAATGGATGGCTCTCGGGCAGGAATCCCTTGGCGTGCAGCGTCGAGATGAATGGAATCTTCTGCCGCTCGATAAAGCCGAGCAGCGCGCGCGGCTCGCGGGCGCGGCAGAAGCTCAGGCCCGTCACGACGAGCGGCCGGCGGGCCCGCTCTAGAATGGACGCGAGCAGCGAGGGCGCCGACGCGGCGGCGTACGGAGGACTTTTTTTCGGCTTCGAAGAGCCGGCTGCCGCTTCGGCCTGCGCGACGTCCTCGGGCAAGTCGAGATGGACCGGGCCGGGCGGCTCGGCGCAGGCGAGCGTGAGCGCTTTCGCCAGCGCCGCGCCGGCGTCTTTCGCGCGCAGGCTATAGCTCGCCTTGGAAATCGGCGCGAAGAGCGCGTCGTGGTCGATGCGCATCTGCACGCGGCGGCGGAGCCACGGCGTCGCGACATTACAGGTGATTGCGATGAGCGGCGCGCGGTCGAGCCACGCGGCGCCGACGCCGGTCGCGAGATTGGTCGCGCCGGGGCCGAGCGTCGAGGCGCACACGCCCGGAATGCCCGTGAGCTGGCCGACGGTCGCGGCCATGAAGCCGGCGGAGGTCTCGCTCGCGGTGAGGACGAATTCGACGGGGCTTTTGCGCAGCGCCTCGATCAGCGGCAGCACCGGCCCGCTCGGGATGCCGAATACCCGGCGGACGCCGGCGTCGGCGAGCATGCGCGCGAGCAGCTCGGCGGTCGTCATTCTCTGTCAGGTCCCGATGCGGACGGAATCGACGGCGTCCTGGATCGAGCGGATGATCGACAGCGCGGTCAGTTTTCCGGTGCGCGGGTTCTCGCTCGGAACGTTCTCGACGTGCACGTGCAGGCGGCCGAACTCCCCTTCCACTTCGATATCGTGGCAGTTGCGCTTGAGTCCCGGCACCGCGAGGATGCGCACGCGCGTCCGATCCGGGCCGATGCCGGCGAGGCTAACGGCGGCGGTGACGTTGACGTTAGCGGGAAAGCCGCGGCACGCCTCGCGCGCCGTGCCGGAGAACACTTCGCGCTCGGCGTCGAGGCCGGCGAGGGAAATCTTGTTCTCGGTCAGATGCGGCGCGCCTTCGAGGCCCGCGGGCGGCTTGCGCGTCGTGATCGTCACATGATCGATCGCGCCGACGGAGGCCGACTTGATGCCGTCGAGCCCCGCGATCGCGCCCGAGGGGACGAGCAGGCGCCGGCCGCTGCGACGCGCGTCCTCGATGACCTCGGGATGATCGAGCAGCGCGCCGACGCTGATCACCATCAAATCTTTTCCCGCGGCGAAGACCTTATCGGCGAGCATCGCGACGATGCTTCCGCCGGCCGCCTCGATGACGAGGTCGGAAGCGGCGATGACTTTCCGGAGATCGAGATAGTGCGGTGCACTTTTCAGCGTCGCGAGAAATTCGCGCGCGGCTTTTTCGTCGCGGCTCGTGACGGCGGCGACGCGCGCGGATAGTTTACCCGCGTCCGCGGCCTTGAGAATGGCGCGGCCGATCGCACCCACACCGACGATGCCGATCGAGGTCACAGGCTGTTATGTAGCGTGAAGTGCTTTGTCGTGTCAACGAACGCTAGAATTGTTGATATGCCTTATATGCAGTTCGCACCCAAGCGAAAAGGATTAGGATGAGTATCATGTTTGAGCAGCTGCGATGAGCCAGAACTTTAAAGGATTTTCAGTTCGTTTCGCAATTCTGCTGCCGGAATACCGAAGGCGACCCGTTCGCCAGGCTCTCACAAAATTTGCAATCAGAAGCCAACTGCCGCCTCCAAAAACAACCGTCGAAAGAACGAGACGAACAATCAACCGCTCTAATCCCCTGCGAGCTGATAAAACCGCATCGCGTTCTTGTAGAGGATCGCGTCCTTGTCCTCGGCGCTGAGGCTCGTGTTCTCGTCGAGCTCTTCGAGCTCGTGGCGGCAGGTCTCCGCGTCGACTTCGTGCGGATAATCGGAGGAGTAGACGAACGGCTTGTTGCCGACGACGCGGATCGCCTCGGCGATCGTGAGCTCGTTGCCTTCGACGCCGATGAAGATGCGTCCCTCGTCGACGTGGCGCGCGATGTAGTCGCCCACGCTCTCGCCGTCGTGCAATTTTAAAAATCGGCCGCGCGGGTCGTACTGCACGTGGCTCGCCCACGAGCGCGTGAAGCGCTCGGCGGCGGTGAGCAGCCAGCCGCAGCCGGCTTCGAGGAAACCGATGCGCACGCCGGGATATTTGTCGAAGATGCCGTTGAAAACGATCGCGGCGAAGGCGACCATCTGGCCGATCGGATGGCCGAGCGCGTTCACGGCCGCGTAGGGGCTCATGTCGTCCATGAGCATGCCCTCGTGCGCGCCGCCGTGAATGCCGAGCGCGCAGCCGAGGCGCTCCGCCTCGGCGTAGATCGGCGCGTAGCGCTCGTCGCCCAGCTGCGCCATGTTCGCGCCGGTCGACGGCAGCATCGCGCCGACGAAGCCGAGCTCGCTCACGATGCGCTTGAGCTCCGCGGCGGCCTCCTTCGGATCCTGCAATGGAATCAATCCCATCGCGCGGAAGCGGCGGTTCTTCGAGAGATAGGTCTCGTAAATCCAATTGTTGTAGGCGCGCGCGAGCTCGATCGCCCAGTCCTTGCTCACGAGCTTGCCGAAGGAAAGTCCCGCGCTCGTGTAGAGCACCGTCGAGTGGATGCCGATGGCGTCGAGAAACTCCTCCCACCCTTCCGGGCCGACGTTGGCGAACGCGCCGCGCGGGGTGAAGTGGCGATTGGCCGAGTGGAGATGATCGAGCGGCGGAAACGGGCTCTTGCCGCGGATGTCCGAGAAGCTCTTGCCGACGTATTCCGGCGGCATCAGCTTCCAGATCGCCGCGATGTCTTCCATCACGTGCCCGTCGCCGTCGATGATCCGCTTGCCGTTGAACGAAGTCGCCATATTCGTCTCCTTACTCGTTTCCGCTATCGGATCGCCGCCGCGCTGTCAACCTAAAGGCGGTAGAGCATCCAGTAGACCACGACGCCGGTGACCGAAACGTAAAACCACAGCGGCAGCGTCCAGCGCGCGATGCGGCGGTGGCGCACGAAGTCCGCGCGCAGCGCGCGCGAGAGCGTCACGAGCACGAGCGGCACGATCAGCGCCGCCAGGATCGTGTGCGTGATCAGAATGGAAAAATAAACGGTCCGGATCCAGCCGCGCCCGGTGAACGGCACCGAGCCGACGTTGTAGTGATAAATCAGGTACGAGGTCAGGAAAAGCGCCGAGGCGACGAGCGCCGCGATCATGCAGCGCCGGTGCGCCGCGACGTTACCTCTGCGAATGAAAAAATAGCCCGCCGCGAGCAGCAGCGCGCTCGCGCTGTTGAGCGTCGCGTTGACGGCCGGCAGATCGGAAAGCGCGAGCAAGCAATCAGGAGATGTCGGGCAGCAGCATCAAGGCGAGAAAGACGCAGAGAATCAGCGGCGTCAGCGCGATCAGCATCAGCGTCGTGCGCTCGTACTTGAGGTGCATGAAGTAAAGCGCGACCATCGACGCCTTCGTGAACGCCATGCCGACGAGCAGGACGATCATGATCAGCCTCGGCATCGGCGTGTACGCGACCGCCACCTCAGCGATCGTCAGCCCGAGGAGCCACCAGAAAACGCCCATGTAGTTGGTCTGGTGCGCGTGCGCTTCGGCATGAACGGTAGTCGCCATCGTTACTTCTCCTAACTAGATCAGATAGACGAAAGTGAAAATGAGAATCCAGACGAGATCGACGAAGTGCCAGTAGAGTCCGGCGATCTCGACGTGCTTCGGGCCGTAGCGACCGCGCGACACCGCCGCCAGCACGCAGCTGTTGTAAATGACGCCGCCGGTCACGTGCATGCCGTGAAAGCCGGTGAGGACGAAAAACGTCGTCGCGAACAGATGCGTCGTGAAAGAAAGGCCCGCTTCGGGCAGCCGCTCGGTGATCAGATGCGTCCACTCGTAAGCCTGGCAGCCGAGAAAGATCAGCCCGCCCAGAATCGTGAGCATCAGGAACTTCTTGAACGCCTTCATGTCGCCGCGCTGGATCGCCGAGAGCGACAGCACCATCGTGACGCTGCTGACGATCAGCAGGAAAGTCATGAACGCGGTCAGGTTGATGCCCAGCGTGTGCGCCGGGTTCGGCCACTGCGCGCTCGCGTGGCGCAAGAGCGCGTAGCCGACGATCAGGCCGCCGAACGACATCGCGTCCGCGGCGAGAAAGATCCACATGCCGAGCTTGCCCCAGCTCTCGGGCGTCAGGGGCGACTCCGCCGCGTCGGCGGCGGAATGCATCGCGACTGCTTCGCTCATTTCTCGAATCTCCTTAGGATAGATCGTGAGCCGGGCTCATGACCGCCGACTCCTCGGCGCGCTGTTTTTTTTCGGCGCGCCGGTATGCGTAGACGAAGAATCCGATGACGGCGAAAACGATCGTATATGGCATCGCCATCAGAAAAAGCACGCTCCAGTTGAATGCGTCGAGGAGCTTCTCGCCCCCGGCGCCGTTGATGCAGACCGGGCACGCTTGCGCGGCGCCGCTTACTGCCCACACCGCGGCGGCAAACGCAGCCTGAAAAACAATTCGTGTTTTCATGATTAAGCCGAGAATTACCTTATCGTTTTCCCACTGTCAAACGTCATAAATAAACCAGCGCGTAGAGCGCGGGCCAGAGCGCGACGACGAACGTCCAATAGATGCCGCAGAGATCGACCGTTTCGGCGCTGAGCTCGTGCCGATGGCTGCGGGCGCGCGCGAGCACGAGGCCGAGCCACGTCACCGCGCCGAGCACGTGCGCGCCGTGGCAGCCGATCAGCGTGTAGAACGTCCCGCCGTAGACGCCGCTCGAAAGCGTGAGGCCGTAGCCGATGAGGCGGACCCACTCGTAGCCCTGCACGAGCAAAAAGACTATCCCGAGCAGCGCTGCGATCGTGAGCCAGCGGACGAGCGCCGCCCTTGGCTCTCTTCGTTTGGAGGCGCGCATGGCGAGATGCATCGCGACGCCGCTGGCGAGCAGAATCGCCGTGTTCACGCCGGTGACCTCGACCGGCAGGCGCGGCTGAAACGCCGGCGGCCACAGCGGCGCCGCCAGCTTGAATACGATGAACGCGCCGATCAGGCCGGCGAAGAACATCAGCTCGGCGGCGATGAACATCAAAATCGCGAGCCGCGCGTTGCTGACGACCGGCGCGCGCGCTTTCGGCGGGAACGGCGGATCGCCGCCGCCGAACGCCGGCACGGCCGTTCCGACCGGCTCGGAGTATTTTCTTAAGGTTGCTTCGCGCGGCATATATTTCGTTGCAAGCTTCAAGTTTCTGGATTCAAGTCCGGAGTCTTGCCTGCAACTTGAAGCCTGAAACCAGAAACTATCTTAGAACCATATACCCGACCAGCATCGCCATGTAGACCGCGACGGCGCCGGCGAGCAGCATCCCGGTACGGAGCGCCTTCGCTCGGCGGCTTTCGTCGATCGTCTTCACAGCGGTATCCGATCCACGGCCATCGCCACGAGGACCGCCGGCAGATAGATGAGCGACGCGTACAAGAGCCGCCGCGCCGCCGCAGCGCCGGGCGCGAGCGCCAGGCGGACGCCGCACGCGAGGAACCCCGCGCCGAGCAGCAGCGCGGCGACGAAATAGATCGACCCGGCCAGCCCGATCACCGTCGGCATGAGGCTCACGGCGAGTAAAGCCGAGGAGTGCGCGATGATCTGGCGGCCGGTGCTGCGCCCGTCGGGCTCGACGATCGGCAGAAAGCGAATGCCCGCGCGGCTGAAATCTTCGCGGTAAATGTAGGCGATCGCCAGCGTGTGCGGGATCTGCCAGAGAAATAGAATCGCGAACAGCACCCAGGCGGCGAGATCGAGCTCGCCGCGCGCGGCCGCCCAGCCGATCACCGGCGGCAGCGCGCCCGGCACGGCGCCGACGATGCCGCAGAAGGCGCTGCGCGGCTTGAGCGGCGTGTAAGCGAGCAGATAGCTGACGGTGATCGCCGCGGTGACACAGGCGCTCAAGACATTGACCGCGAGCGCGAGCAGCGCGATGCCCGCCGCGGCGAGGACGATGCCGAAAAAGAGCGCCTCCTGCGGCAGAATGCGGCCATCCGGCAGCGGCCGGCGGCGCGTCCGCTCCATCAACGCGTCGGAGCGGCGCTCCATATATTGATTGAGCGCCAGGGTGCCGCCGGAAGCGAGCGCGGTGCCGATGAGCGTGGCGGTAAGCGTCGCGAGCGAGGCGGCATCCGCCGCGAGATAATAGCCGACGAACGTCGTCACGAGCACCATCAGAGTGACGCGCGGCTTGGTGAGCTCGAAAAAGTCCGCCGCCCGGCGGTAGCCGCCGGCGAGCGCGAGCGGTTCGGTGCGCGCCGCGAGGCTCATGCCGAGACTCCCGAGCCGCGCGCGGAAAGCGCGACGGCCGCGGCGCCCGCGCTGCGCGCCGGCGCGAAGAATTTAAAGAGCCGCAGCGTCAGCACCAGGCTCGCCGCGAGCATCAGCGCGCCGACGACGACATGGCCGGTTCGGAGCGCGTCCGCGGCCGGCGCGGGCAGCGCGACGACGAATTTCGCCACATACGCGCCGAAGCCGAGGGATAGCTGAAAAAGCAACAAACCGGTCAGATAAATGACGGGCCGCGCCAGCGCCGGCAGATTGCCGTGGCGCATCAGGACGCGCGCGATCAGAAAAACCACGTGCAGGCTCACCGCGGCGGCGAAGAATAGATGCAGCCACAAAAGCTCGCCGCTGTGGCGCAGGAATGCGCCGAAAACGATCTGGCAATAGATGAGCGCCGTGGTCACGAGCGCGAGGCGCTGGAGCAGCGCCGCGCCGGCAATCTCTTCCTTGCGCGCGTCCCCGCGCCAGCCGTCCGACGTGAAAAGCGCCAGCGCCACCGCGAGCGCGAAAAACGCCTGCGCCAGGCATGCGTGCAGGATCGCGAGCGTCTGCTCGAGCAGCACCACGCGCAGGCCGCCGACGACGCCCTGCGCGACGACGAGCGCGACGGCCGCGGCGCCGAGGGCGCGCACCCAGGCGCGCGGCTCCTTCAAGTAAAGCGCGACGCCGAGGACGACCGTCATGAGGCCGATCGCCGAGGCGATCAGCCGGTGGCTGTGCTCGTAAAAAATATTTCCGACCATCAGCGACCAGGGATAGAGAAACGGATTGTAACCGAAGGTCGTCGGCCAGTCCGGCACGGCGAGGCCGGCGCCTTTGCTGGTGACGAGCCCGCCGGCGATGAGCAGCAGCACCGTCGCCGCCGCATTGAAGACGGCGAGGCGGTGAATGACCTTGATCGAAGCGCCTTTCACCCTAACTTCGTTTCACATTCAGTGGGCTCTGGCAACTCCGCCGCTCACCTGGCGGTTTTGCGGCAGCCAGTCCTCGGCGACCTCCGGCGAGCTGTACTCGTACGCGCCGCGGTAGACGACCGGCGTCGTCTCGTAGTTGCCGTGCGGCGGCGGCGATTCGGCGCTCCACTCGAGCGAGTTGGCGTGCCACGGATTGCGCTCCGCGTCGCGTTTTTTCGCAAGGCTGGCGATGAAGTTGTAGAGGAAGAACAGCTGCGAGACGCCGAGGATGAAGGCGCTGATCGTGATGAAGTGGTTGATGCCCTGGAGCGGCTGCAGGAATTCGTATTGCGTCGGGTTGTAGATGCGGCGCATGTGGCCGCCGACGCCCAGGATGTGCATCGGGAAGAACGTCAGGTTGAAGAAGATGTAGGTGAGAATGAAATGGATCTTCCCGAGCGGCTCGCTCATTTTTTTGCCGAACATCTTCGGGAACCAGTAATAAACCGCCGCGAAGAGCGCGAAGATGATGCCGGCGACGACGTAGTGGAAGTGCGCGACGATGTAATAGGTGTCGTGGATGAAGATGTCCACCGGCGTCGCGGCCATGAAGATGCCGCTGAGCCCGCCGATGACGAAGTTCGAGACGAACCCGAGCGCGAAGAGCATCGGCGCGGTAAATCGGATCGAGCCGCCCCACAGCGTGCCGAGCCAGTTGAACGTTTTGATCGCCGACGGGATCGCGATCACCATCGTCGACATCATGAAGGCCGTGCCGAGCAGCGGGTTCATGCCGCTGACGAACATGTGATGGCCCCAGACGACCCACGAGAGAAACGCGATCGCGATCATCGAGAACGCCATCGCGTGATAGCCGAAGATCGGCTTGCGCGAAAAGGTCGAGAGGATGTCGGAGGTCACGCCCATCGCCGGGAGCACGAGGACATACACTTCGGGATGGCCGAAGAACCAGAAGAGATGCTGCCAGAGCAGCGGCTCGCCGCCGCCCGCCGGGAGAAAGAAGCTCGTGCCGAACATGCGGTCGAACAGCAGCATGGCGAGCGCCGCGGTCAGGACCGGCAGCGCGAGCAGCAGGAGAATCGCCGTGATGAAGAGCGACCAGATCGTAAGCGGCATGCGGAAATACGTCATGCCGGGCGCGCGCATGTTGACGACGGTCGTGATGTAGTTGATCGAGCCCATCAGCGACGAGATGCCGAGAATGATCAGGCTGATGATCCAGAGGTGCTGCCCCCATTCGACGCCGGTGAACGACGCTTGCGCGGAGAGCGGCGCGTAGGAGGTCCAGCCGCCGGCCGCGGGGCCGCCGGGGACGAAGAAGCTCGAGAGCATCACGATACCGGAGACCAAGCCGACCCAGAAGGAGAGCATGTTGAGCTTGGGAAACGCCATGTCGCCGGCGCCGATCATGAGCGGGATCAAAAAATTGCCGAAGCCGCCGACCATGATCGGCATGACGACGAAGAAAATCATAATCGTCGCGTGCATCGTGAAGAAGGCGTTGTAGGTCTGCGGCGGCAGAATGCCGCCATACATATAAGGTTCCGGCACCCAGCCCATCAGCGGGATGTTGGTCTCCGGCCACGCGAGCTCCCAGCGCATCATCATCGCGAGCAATCCGCCGATGATCAGCATGAACAGCCCGAGGAACAGGAACTGGCGGCCGATCATCTTGTGATCGGTCGAAAAAAGATACTTGCGTACGAAGCCGAGCTCGTGATGAGCCTCTGCGTGCGCCGCGTGCGCCGTCGCCGATTCAGTCATCGATTTTCACCTCTTGGTTCCGATTTGAAAATGCCTGCCGAAGCTATTTCGCCGGCCATGTCGCCTGCTGCCACTTGGCGTAATCTTCCGGGCTGTCGACGTAGAGCCAGCCCTTCATGCCGGAATGGCCGAAGCCACAGAGCTCGGCGCAGGGCAGCTCGTACTTGCCGGGCTTCACCGCTTCGAACCAAACGAGGATGTCTTTGCCCGGCACCGCGTCCTGCTTGAGCCGGAGATTGGGGAGGAAGAAGCTGTGGATCACGTCCTTGGATTTCAGCTGCACGTGCACGACTTTTTTCACCGGCACGTGAATGTCGTTGTCCACCTGAAAGTCGTCCTCGGTGCCGAACTTTCCGTCGGGGCCGGGATAGACGACCTCCCAGTTGAATTGTTTCGCCGTCACCTGAACCACCGCCTCGGGCGGCGGCGCATGCGCTTTGATTTTGCCCCACGTCGAAACGCTCGCGAACGAGAGGCCGATAAAGACGATCGCCGGGATCACCGTCCAGGTGATCTCGAGCGCGGTGTTGCCGTGCGTGTAGGTGGCTCTGCGCCCTTCGCGGCGCCGGTAGGCGATGAGGAAGATGATCATGAGCGCCGTCACGACGACGAGCGCCACGCCCGTGATGTAATAAATCGCGTAGAAGAGGCGGTCGATCTCGCCGCCAAAGGTGGAGACATCCTCCGGAAGCCAACTCAGCATGCGGTTTGAATTCCTTTTGGGATGGACTTTGTCGATCTAGCTAACATAGCCCTATGGCCATTGCAAGCGAAACGCCCCGAAGTTTGCAAAGCGCGCACTCCGATGGTAGCCGTGAGCGCATCGCCATGCTCGACTCGATCGATTGGGCCGTCGCGGCGCTGTGGCTGCACGTGCTCGCAGCGATGATCTGGGTCGGCGCGCTCGCGTTTTTCGGCGTCGCCTTCGTCCCGGCGGCGCGCGCGCTCGCGCCCGATGAAGCGATCGTCGCGTTCGAGCGCGGACGCCGCGCGCTTCGGACGCTGTCGTGGATCGCGATCCAGCTCCTGCTCGTTACCGGCGGGCTGAACGTTTATTTTCGCCTGCGTGCCGGCGGCGATCCCGGCGCGTTTTATATCTGGACGCTCGCGGTCAAAGTACTGCTGTTCGGCGCGATGGTGTTCCACCAATCGCTCCAGGCGTTTAAATACGGGCCCCGGATCGCCGCCGCGGCCGAGTGCGGCGAAACCGAGGCGCAATCGGCGGCGCTGCGCGAGAATGTCGCGCGCTGGACGTCGCTGCTCAACATCAACACGGCGATCGGCCTCGTCGTCCTGCTGCTCGGCATTCTTCTCGGGAGATAACGAAGATGGAAAACGGACTGTCCGCCGGACGCTCGATGCCGGTGGGAAAAAGCGGCATGACGGTTTCGTCGCAGCCGCTCGCCACGCAGGCCGGCCTCGACGTGCTCAAGCGCGGCGGCAACGCCGCCGACGCGGCGGTCGCGATGGCGGCGGTATTGAACGTCGTCGAGCCGATGTCGACCGGCATCGGCGGCGACGCGTTCGTCCTCGTCTACACGGCGAAGACGCGCGCGATCTCGGCGCTGAACGCGAGCGGGCGCGCGCCCGCCGCGGCCGCGCTCGATTATTTCAAGAAAAAAAACATCGGCTTCATTCCCGACGACGGCATGCTGCCGGTCACGGTTCCCGGCGCGCTCGACGGCTGGTCGCTCATCGCCGAGCGCTTCGGCACGATGCCGCTCGGCGCTCTGCTCGCGCCCGCGATCGACTACGCCGAAAACGGCTTTCCCGTTGCGGAAAAGACGGCGCACGAGTGGTGGAAAGCCTCCGGCAAGCTTTCGGCGCACCCGAACTCCGCCGGCTACCTTATAAACGGGCGCGCGCCGCGCGCGGGTGAGCTTTTCCGGCAGCCGGCGCTCGCCGCGAGCCTCAAGACGATCGCGGCCGAAGGAAAAGACGTTTTTTACCGCGGCGCGCTCGCGCGCGAGATCGTGCGCTTCTCCGAAGCGAACGGCGGCCTCTTGTCTCTCGACGACTTCGCGCAGCACACGTCCACATGGGTCGAGCCGATCCAGACCGACTACCGCGGCTACGACGTCATCGAGATGCCGCCCAACACGCAGGGCATGACCGTTCTCCAGATGCTGAATATTCTGGAGCGCTACGACTTAAAAAGCCTCGGCTTCGGCAGCGCCGAATACGTTCACCTCCTCGTCGAGGCGAAAAAGCTCGCGTTCGCCGACCGCGACCGCTACCTCGCCGACCAGGACGCCGTCCGTCTGCCGACGGAAAAATTGATCTCGAAATCCTACGCCGCCGAGCGCGCGAAGCTCATCGACGCCGCCCGCGCCGGCGAATATCCGCCGGGACTCGCCGCCCGCTCGGGCGATACGCAAGTCTTCTGCGCCGTCGACCGCGAGGGCAACGCCGTTTCGTTCATCAACAGTCTGTTCGAAAGCTTCGGCTGCGGGCTCGTCGGCGGATCGACCGGCATCATGCTGCACAACCGCGGCAAGCTCTTCGCGCTCGACGCCGCGCATCTCAACTGCGTCGCGCCGCGCAAGCGCCCGATGCACACGATCATGCCGGCCATGGTCTTCAAGGACGGCCGGCCGCTGCTTATCTTCGGCGTGACCGGCGCGCACATGCAGCCGCAGGGGCAGGTCGAGATGCTCGTCAACATGATCGACTTCGGCATGCCCCTGCAGCAGGCGATGGACGCGCCGCGGATCAATCATCTCGACGGCTTCGATGTGGCGCTGGAGCCCGGCTTTTCACCGGAGACGCGCGCGGCGCTCGCGCGCAAAGGACACCGTATCGTCGGCGAGGCGAACTTCGGCGGCAGCCAGGGAATCTTGATCCATCCCGAGCACGGCACGCTGCTCGGCGGCTCCGACCCGCGCAAGGACGGCTGCGCGCTGGGATATTAAAAAGTTTCGAGTTCCGAGTTTCGGGTTTCGCGAAAGAAAAGACCCTCACCCCACCCTCTCCCGGTGGGAGCGGTGAACATTTTTCCAACTTCTTTTTTACCGATCCGATTCCCGCTCCCTTAGGAAGAGGGCAAGGGTGTGGGTGTTCTTCCTCGAAACTCGAAATCCGAAAACGCGAGACTATCTTGAGAGGGAATCCGGCCACGCGGCCGGCGTCGGCTTCGCCGCGCCGAAGCGCGGCGGCGTAAAAGGCTCCTCCTTCGCCTTCAACTCCCGCCAGACCTTCTCGACCGCGCCGGCGACGCGCGCGCGGTCGAGCCCCTCGACGACGAGCGCCTGCGGCCCGCGGCGCTCGACGTACGCGTACGTTCCCGGAGAACGCTTCGCCGCGAGCCGGCGGTACGCTTCGATGAACTCCTCCGCGTCGCTTTGGGAATCCCAGGCGCTCGCCCAGACGAACGCGACTTCGGCGCCGCGCGCGTAAGCGACGAAGCGGTCGCCGTCCCAGCCTTCGGCTGCGGTCCGCGCGTCGTCCTTCGGCAGGTGCTGCTCGAAAAGCACCCGCGTCATGAATTCGCCCAGCACATTGCTTTCGATCTCCTTCCAATCCGCCGGAAAGAGCGCTGCCAGATCGCCGAAATCGATCCGCGTCGGCGGATCGGGATCGGTGAAGTATTTTTCCGGATGGAGAATCTGCTCCGTCGAAAGCGGCGGCGCCGCGTAGACGGCGTCGACGTCCGTCCAGCCGCCCCCGGCGAGGATCGGCGCAAGAAAGCCGACGCCCGCATAATAGGGAAAAAACATTTCCTCGATGAGCGCCTGCGGAACGTCTTTCACCCCGGCCGGCGGGTTGCCCATGTCGGCCTGCAGGGCGGGCCCGAGGACCGCCAGCTCCTTCGCGCCGGCGCCGATGTAAGCGTAGCCGCTGAGCGTCGCGTCTCCTTCGACGATCGACTGGAGCGCGATATCGCCGTCGTCGTCGCTCGTTTTGGTGAGCCGCTCGACCACAGGAAAATGCTGCGCTTGAAGCGCGTGCGTCAGCTCGTGCGCGACGACGACCTGTATCTCCTCGCCCGCGCCGGCGGCGCGGTCGGGGAGCACGAGCCGCTTGGTGCGGACGTCGTAGTAGGCGACGACTTCGGCGCTGTAGAACTCGAGCAGTGCTTTCTTCAGGTCGATTTTTTCCGGAATGAGACCGAGCTTGCCGTACGCGAGCGACAGCTTCGCAAGCCCGTCGTCGCCGTAATCCTCCGCAAGCTGCCGCACGAAGTCGGCCTGCATCTCGGACCGGCTCTTGATGTCGATCGGCACCGGCGCCTTGAACGCAAGGCCGCGGAGCGCCGCGAGCCGCGGCTTGATCTCCTCGACGAGCGCGATATCGATGGCGGCGCGCTGCGTCGGCGCCGCCGAGGCGCAGCCGCAGAGGAGCAGCAAAAAAGCGAGGAAAAATCGTGGTAACAAAAGCGCTTACCGGGAGGGATACAAAGATTTGATGTAGCCGGTGTCTTCGAGCTGTTTGACGAACTGCGTGTCCATGAGGCTTTCCGGCGCGACAGTCTTCGCCTTGGGATTCTGCGGCGCGAGCTGATCGAGGATAAAACGGATTCCGCCGACGGTCGGATAAGGCGCCGCGGCGAGCTGGGGCGCGTAAAAGCCCACCGTTGCGGAAAGGATCTCCGGGTCCTTGATGCCGGTGTACTTTTGCGTCACCTTGGCGGCGAAATCGGGCTTGTTCTTGTACAGCGCGATCGCTTCGACGTACGCGCGCATGAAGCGCTGCACGATGTCGGCGTGGTCGCGCACATAGGATTTTTTCGCGGTCAGCGTGACGAAGGGAAATTCGAGTCCCAGCTTCCCGACGTTGGCGAGCTCTTTATAGCCGAGCTTCGCCGCGTGCATCGTGAATGGGTCGGCGAGCGCACCGGCGGCGATGCGCCCCGAGGCGATGCCGCCCATGATACCGGCGTACTCTTCGAGCTGGACAATCGCGACGTCCTTGTCGGGCACAAGATTGTATTTTCTCAGCGCATAGCGCGCCGAGATGTCGGTGTTGGCGCCGTAGCGCGTCACGCCGATCGCCTTGCCTTTCAGCTCCTCCATCCTGTTAACAGTCCCCATGATGACGATCGGCGTCGTATTCAGGACGACCGACAGCAGAACGAAGTCGGCGCCGCCGACGGCGGCCTGAATTACCGCCGGCCCGCCCGTCTGCGCAACCGCCAGCTCGCCCGCGAGCAGCGCCTGCGACATCGTCGTGCCGCTGCGGATAAAGGCGACTTCCACCCTGAGCCCCTGTTTTTCGAACAGGTTCGCCTCGCGCCCGACCCAGAGGACGGCGTGCGGCCCGGAGGTGGCGCTGTAGCCGGAAGCGATGCGCGTCGTCACCTGCGCTGAGAGCGTCGAAGCCGAGAGGAGCAGCGCCGCGCATGCCGGCAGTAAACGCTTCATGAATGCCTCCGGTGTTGATTTCACGACGGGCGAAAAGTATGGCTTAGTTGTCACACAGGGGTCTCTACCTGTCAACACGCTCCAGGAGGCGCTTATGCTCGAAGTCAAAACGCTGAGGACGTTCGCGTTGAACGCGAAAAACCTCGCGCAGGCGGAAAAATTCTACACACAGACGCTCGGCGGCGAGGTCGTGCGCCGCATCGAGCCCACCGAGGAGCAGCTCAAGCGCGGGCGCGTCAAGGAAATCGACGTGCAGCTCGGCAACGTTCAGGTCCATCTCTTCGACGCGTCCGAAAGCCCGCGCAACGGCGTGCCGCACCACACCATCATGGTGCCCTGGCGCGACAAAGCCGACGTGCTGAAAGAATTGGAGCGCGCCGGGACCAAAGTCGAAAACACGCGCGACCACGGCGACGGCAAAAGCTATTCGCTTTACGTCAAAGACCCGGACGGGAATCTCTGGGAACTATGGCTCGCTGCCTGATTAATTTGAATTTTGGACGCTGAATTTTTAATTCAAAGTCAAAATTCATAATTCAAAATTGTCTTTCACCTGTTGATTCGCCGAGCGGCCGCCGGCCGTCCTGCGCCAGGCGGATGATCACCTGCGTCACCATCACGCTGTTGGGCACGATGATCTCGTGCTTGTCGGGATCGGTCAGCACCGTGTAGCCGAGCGACAGCGACGTGACCGTCCCGGTCGCCACACCGCGCGGCGTATTGAGCTGCACGCGGTCGCCGATGTGAAATGGGCGGTAGAGCAGCAGCGAGAATCCCGCGATCAAGTTGCCCAATGTATTCTGCGCGGCGATGCCCACAACGACCGACACGACGCTCACGCCGGCGAGCAGCGCCGTTCCCATCGAGCGCAGCGCCGGGATCAGCTGCGCGTAGAGGATCAGCGCGATCACGAATGCGGCGACCTGGAGCAACTGAGCGACGAAGTTGATCGCCGTGATATCGGAGAAATGACGCGCGCTGCGGCGGGCGAATAATCGCGCCAGGCGGCCGGCGAGCAGCGCCGCGGTCAGAAACACGATGGCGTAGAAGAGCGCGCCGACGAAATTCTTCGGATCGAGAATCAGCCGCAGGACGTCTTCGAGGTAATCCATTCGCGTCAGGCTTTCACCAGCGACCAGACGCCGATGGCGATGAAGCCGGCGCCGGCGATGTAACGCAGATAACGCTCGTCGATGTGCTCGCTCAGCAGGGCGCCGACGAGCACGCCGATCGCGGAGGTGAGCACCAGCGCCGACGCCGAGCCGATGAAGACAGTGAGTTTGCTCACCTGCTTATCGGACGCGAAGAGCAGGGTCGCGAGCTGGGTCTTGTCGCCCAGCTCGGCGACAAATACGGAGCCGAAGACGGTGAGCAGGGCTTTCAAGTCCATGGACGCACCTCTGCCGCGCAGCATAGCATTAGGCTAGGTTTTCACACCATAGCTTGGCGGGCGGAAGTTTTAGGAATTGACGAGAAGAAGATTATGCGGATTTTCGAGAGCTGAGTTGTTTGAGTTCCAACTCTCCCAGCAACCTCATTAGGCGCGCTGAGGCTCTACAATGTCGGTTTGTTATTCGCTTTTCTTTTTCTGACGGCGGTTATGAGAGCCGGCAGCTTTACTGACGCGTTCTCTTTTCTTCTTCAAGGACCCATAACAGCCCCTATGCCGGCACATCCACGCTGAAAATCCGCATCGTTCTTAGCTACCCCGCCAGCCGCACGCGCTTCTTTTCCAGCTCGGCGAGCTTGGCGCGGACGAGCTTCATGTCGTCGACGAAGCGGCGGTACTCCAGCTCCTGCTGCGACTTTTCGGGATGGCGATAAATCGAGGACGGATGGACGGTGACGAACGTCGCCGGCGCGAGCGGCGATTCCTGAAACGTGCCGCGCTCTTTTTGAATCGCGACTTTTTTCTTCAACACCGACTGCGCGGCGGTCGCGCCGAGGCAGACGAGGATCTGCGGGCGGACGGCTTCGGCTTCGCTTTCGAGCCACGGAAAGCAAGCGTTCATCTCGCTCGCGAGCGGGCGCTCGTGCTTGCGCCGCTTCCCCATCGGCTTCCATTTGAAATGCTTGACCGCATTGGTGACGTAAACCTTCTCGCGGTCTAGCCGCGCCTCGGCGAGCGCCTTGTCGAACATGCGCCCCGCCGGGCCGACGAAGGGATGGCCCGCCTTGTCTTCGTAGTCGCCGGGCTGCTCGCCGACGAAAATCACGAGCGCGTCCTTCGGCCCCTCGCCGAAGACCGTCTGCGTCGCGCGCTTGTAGAGGTCGCAGCCTTTGCAGGACGCGGACGCTTTTTTAAGCGCGGGGAGGGTTTTGACCGGCGGCAGGAAGTCGGCCGCCGAGCGATCGCGTTTGAGCCGCTGTAAAGCCATCAGGCCGCTCCGGCGAATCCACTTCCAATATAGCAGCCCCCCGTCGCATATCCAGACGCTCGACGCCCGCGATATTGAGCGTGAACGTGCCGAATTCCTCCTCGACGCGGCCGTGGAGCAGAAACGGCCGGCCGCCTTCGAGCAGCTGGTAATATTTTCGGTACGCGCCGGGAAAAAACGTCGTCTCGTAGATTCCCGTCAAATCCTCGAACGTGACGAACTCCATCAAATCGCCCTTTTTCGTCTGCGTCATCTTCTCGCTCACGAGAATGCCCGCCATCGCGATCGATCGGCCCGCGTGGCGCGCGAGGTCGCGCGCCGGCACGCACGCGTCAACGCGCGGCGAGCGGTAAAGCTCGAGCGCGCGGCGGCGGAGCGGAAAGCCGAAGAGCTCGATCTCGTGCTTGAGCTTCTGCTGCTCGGAAAAATCGCGCGGCGCAGGCAGGTCGTCGCCCTCCTTCCCCGCCGCGAGCGCGTGGGCGCGCCATAACAGCGCCGGGCGCGTAAGGCCGCCGGCGATGGAATCGAAGCAGCCGGCCTTTATAAGGAGCCGCAGGGCCGCAAGGCCGGGACGCGTCCGCGCGTGAAAATCGTTGAGCGAGCGGAACGGCCCGGCGGCATTTCGCTCGGCGAGGACTTTATCGATCCACGCGCGCTCCAGGCCCTTGATCTGCATGAAGCCGACGCGGATGTTTTTTCCCGCGGGCGTGTAGGCCCACGCGCTTGCGTTGACGTCGGGCGGCAGGAACTCGATGCCCATGCGGCGCGCCTCGGAGACATAGGCGAAAGTCGGATAAAAACCGCCCTCGTTGCTGATGACCGCCGCCATGAATTCCGCCGGATGGTGCGCCTTGAGGTACGCGCACTTGAAAGACAGGCGCGCGTAGCTCGCCGAGTGCGGCTTGCAGAAGCTGTAGCCCGCGAAGCTCATGATCATCTTCCAGATGCGCTCGACGATCGCGGGCGCGACTTCCTTTTCCATCGCGCGGCGGAAGAAGCGCTCGCGGTAGTCCTTCAGCTGGAGCTGCTTGTGTTTCTTGTTGAGAATCTTGCGCAGATGCTCGCCCTCGCTCGGGGTGAAGTCCGCCAGCGCGACGGCGACGTTGGCGACGTCCTCCTGATACACCATGATGCCGTGCGTCTCGGCGAGCGCCTGCTCCAATAACGGATGGAGCGGGTCGTAGGGCACGCCGTGCGAGCGGCGGACGAACTCGTTGACGAACGTGATCGAGGCGGGGCGCACGAGCGAGGAGACCGCGACGAGATACTCGAAGACATCGGCTTTCTCCTTGAGATGTGCGGGCATCGTGGTCCAGAGCTTTTTCAGCAGCAGGCGCGTCGCCGGCGATTCGATGTAGAAGCAGCCGATCGTGTCGCCGCGCCGGATGAAGTCCCGCGTCTTCTCGTCGTCGACGGGGTTCCACGTGTGGTAGTCGATCTCGATGCCGGCGTTTTCCCTGATCGCCTTCAGCGCGTCGCGCACGACCGCGAGCGAGCGGTTGCCGAGGAGGTCGATCTTGACCAGGCCGCCGTCCTCGACCTGGTCCTTCTCCCACTGGAGCACGGGAATTTTCTTCGCGGAGATTTCCACGGGCACGTATTTGCGGATCTCGTCGGGCACGACGACAATGCCGCCGCAGTGAAGGCCGAGGTTGCGGAAGTGGCCGACGACGCGGAACGCGCGGTCGAGGATCTCCGGCCACGGCGCGGCGAATTCTTTGAGCTCGCAGAGCGATTCCGCCCACGACTCCCCTTCCGGGCTTTCCGCCATGCGCAAAAAATTCAGCCGCTTCAAAATGACCGAAGCGTTTTGATCGATCTCCCCGGGCGCGATGCCGTAGACTTTCGCGACTTCGCGCAGCGCGCCGCGGAGCGCGAGCGTATTCTGGTTGCCGACCATGGCGATTTTGGCGGGCGCGGCGCCTTTGCCGCCGTAGGTGTCGAACACCCACGCGAGAACGTCGTCGCGCTCGTCCCAGGGAAAATCGACGTCGATGTCGGGCGGGTCGTTGCGCGTGCGCGTCAGAAAGCGCTCGAACTGGAGCCGGTGGCGCACCGGATCGACGTCGGTGATGCCGAGCGCGTACGAGACGATCGAGGCCGCGGCCGAGCCGCGCCCGCACGTCATGCGGGCGCCGACGATCTCGTCCACGATGAGGAAATAATGGCTGAAGCTTTTGTCGCGGATGATCGCAAGCTCGCTCTCGATGCGCTCCAGGACGTCGTCGGGCAGGCCGCCGTAGCGCCGCCGCGCCCCGGCGTAGGTCTTTTCTTTCAGCAGCGCGAACGCCTCGGCGTCCGAGAGCGCGCGAAACGCCGGGAAAATCGTTTCCTTGAAATCCCAGTCGCTGCGGCAGCCGGCCGCGATTGCCGACGCGTTCGCGAGCGCCTCGGACACGTGCGCGTAATAACGCTCGAGACGCGCGAGCGGCATGAGCCAGGCATCCGGCGCGCAGCATTCGCTCTCCGGCACGCGCGAGAGCGTCGCGTTCAAGTCGATGGCGCGCAGCAGGCGGTGCAGCGCGTAATCTTCGGCTTTGACGAAATGCACCTTGTTGGTCGCGACCGGCGGAAGCTTGAGCGCGCGCGCGAATTTCACCGCTTCGTGCATGCGCGGCCCGGGCGTGAGCTCGACGTAGATATCCTCGCGCGACGCTTCGCTCCACGTTTTCACCGCCGCGAGATCGTCGGAGATAACGATTACACCGCGGCGATGACGCGCGATCGCGTCGATCGCGGCGAAATTTTTCTCGCAGTGGCGCTCGGAGAGAATGCGGCAAAGATTCGCGTAGCCCTCGGCGTCTTTCGCGAGGCAGACGGCGCGATGCGCGCCGTGGACCAGCTCGGCGCCGAGAATCGGCTCGAGCCCGTGCTGCCGCGCGGTCTCGACGAAGCGCACCGCGCCGTAAAGGCCGTTCGTGTCGGTGAGCGCGAGCTGTTTCGCGCCCTGCGCCGCGGCGGCGCGACAGAGATCTTCGAGCGAAGCGACGCCGCGCATCGGGGAATACGACGAATGCACGTGTAAATGAACGAAGTTCACACGCTCCCCCACGAGACGGCGTTTTTCCCGAAGCGCGCGCGCACCGCGTCGAGCGCGGCGGCGAGCCGCTGTTGTTTCAGATTTTCCTCCGGCGGCTGCTCGGGAAAGAGCGAGAACTGGCGGCTCTGCTCCGCGAGCTTCTCGGCCGCGAGGACCACCCTTCGTACGCGCACGCGGCGGTGGAACAGGCGGAAATATAATTTTTCGACGACGGGATAGAGGTCGCATTCCCAATGCGACGGCGCGGCGAGCGGCGCGCGCCCGCTGAATTCGACGCCGTCGCTTTGGACGACGTCGAGGCGCACGCCGGCCGAGAGGCGCTCGCGCGCGCGGAGCTGGCGGCAAAGCCGCTCCAACAGGCCGTAGAGCGCGGCGAGGAGCGCCGCGTCGTCCAGCTCATCGGGCGCGAGCGTGTACGAGACTTCGAGCGACGGCCGGCGCTCCGCCGGCCACACCGGCGTCGGATCGAAGCCCGCCGCCCACTGCTGCATGAGACGCGAGCGCGGTCCGACGACCAATTCCAAGTGGCCCGGCGGCGTCGCCGCGACCTTGCCTAACGTCGTGAGATCGAGCTCGCCGAGCATTTCGAGAAAATCCGGCGTCTTGCCGCCGCACAGGCGATGGAGCGACGGCAGCGCGGCGACGGGCTGCGGCGCGAGAAATGTTTTCTCCGCGCCGGGGTCGACGCCGCAGAGGTCGGGCGGCTTGACGACGGCATCGGCCGCGATGTGCGAGACGAGCTTGTTGGTCGCGACGCCGGCGACGCCGCTCAGGTGATGGCGCTCGAGGACATCCTTCTCCATGCGCGCGGCGGTGTCGACCGCGCGGCCGAAAAGCCGCGCCGTGCCGGTGAGGTCGAGATAGAAATGGCCGGGACGGATCGGCTCCCAAATCGGGCTGAAGTAGCGGAGCGATTCGAGCACCGCCGCGTGCGCCGCCGGAACGGCTTCGCTCTGCGGCGCGATGATTTTTAACCCGGGGCAGCGCAGGCGCGCGAGGTCGAGCGGCATGCCCGCGCAGACGCCTTCGGCGAGCGCCTCGGCGGAGACTTCGAAGAGGACGGCCCTAGCGGTCGGCGGCGCGACGGCGACGGGGCGGCGGCAGAGCGCGGGCGCGCTCGCGCGCGCGACGGCGATGTGAAGCGATGGAACCTGGAAACAGACGATCTGGCGCGGCATGGAAAAAGAACTTTCGCATTATTTATTTGAAGTGGCGGATGAGCCCGACGACGACGCCTTGAATCTCGAACCTGTCGTCCGGCGTGACTCGGATCGGCTGCATCGCGGCGTTCGCCGGGCGCAGCTCGATGTGATCGGGCTTCGGGAAATATTTTTTCACTGTGGCTTCGCCGTTCAAGAGCGCGACCACGGTCTGGCCCGCGGCGGCGCGCGCCTGGCGCCGGACGATCACGAGGTCGCCGGGCATGATGCCCTCCTCGCGCATCGACTCGCCCTCGACCTTGAGCGCGAAGCTCTCTTCGTTGCCGAGCGGCAGGTCGAGGAACTCTTTTTGCGCGACCGGCTCGATCGGCTTGCCGGCGGCGACGATGCCGAGCATCGGGATGCGCGGCATTTGCTTGAATTGGCCGACGGCGACCTCGACCACGCCGGGGATGCGCCGCGCGCCGGTCTCGTAGCGGGCGACGGTAACGCGCGTGGTGCCGAGTTTTTCGGCCAGCGCGGCCTGCGTGAGCTTCAACTGGTCGCGGCGGATTTTCTTGAGCTCATTCGGCTTTATGTAACCAATGGTTACATAAATAACGGAGCCAGTCAAGAGCAGGTTTTCAGCCTTGGGAGTTCAGCAAGGCCGGGAATAGTTCCCCGGAAAATCGGCCGGGCACGAGACCCTTGACACCGACAGGCCGGTGGGCTAGCGTTAAGTCACATAACTGGACCTTATCCAGAGTGGCGGAGGGAGCGGCCCGTAGATGCCACAGCAACCGGTTTCACCGAACGGTGAAACGCTGGTGCTAATTCCCGCCTCCGGGACATCCGGGGGGAAGATAAGGTGAGGGTAAAAACCTCTTCTTATCTTGCGAGAAGAGGTTTTTTTTTGGCCATGAGACGACAGGTTTCGAAATGACGACGCGACTCAGTCAGGACGAGATCGAGCGCTACAGTCGCCAGATCATGATTCCCGACTTCGGCGGCAAGAGCCAGATTCGCCTGAGCGAGAGCAAGGCGCTCGTGATCGGGGCCGGCGGCTTGGGCTCGCCGGCCGCGTTCTATCTCGCCGCCGCCGGTGTCGGCCTGCTCGGCCTCATCGACGGCGACCGCGTCGAGCTGTCGAACTTGCAGCGGCAGATTTTGCACACGACCCAGGACATCGGCCGCGAGAAAGTCGCCTCGGCGAAAGAAAAGCTCGCCGGGTTGAATCCCGAAATTGCGATTAAAATTTATCCGACCAGGCTGCAGCCGGAAAACGCGCCGGAGATCTTCGCCGCCTACGATTTCATCGTCGACGGCAGCGACAACTTCGACACGAAATTCCTCGTCAACGACACCGCCGTCTCGCTCGGGAAAGCCTTCTCGCACGCCGGCATCGTGCGCCTGCACGGGCAGACGATGACCGTCGTGCCGCGGAAAAGCGCCTGCTACCGTTGCGTCTTCCAGGAGCCGCCCGGGCCGGGCGAACTGATGAACTGCCAGCAGGCGGGTATCCTCGGCGCGGTCGCCGGCGTGATCGGCGCGATCCAGGCGACGGAGGCGATCAAATATCTCAGCGGCATGGATGAAGAGTTATTGACCGATCGCGTCCTCACCTACGACGCGAAAACAATGAACTTCAGGACCATCGAAATACGAAAAAATCCCGCGTGCGCCGCCTGCGGCGAAAAGGCGGAGAGGAGAAGCCATGAGCTACGTTAAAGGGTTGAAGTGTCGCGAGTGCGGCCAGGATTATCCCAAGGAGCCGCTCCACGTCTGCGAGACGTGCTTCGGTCCGCTGGAGGTCGTCTACGACTACGACGCGATCAAGAAGGCGCTCTCGCGCGAGAAAATCGCGGAGCGGGCAAAAAATCTCTGGCGCTACCGCGAGCTGCTGCCGATCGACGGCGAGCCGCGCGCCGGCCTCTACTCCGGATTTACGCCGCTCGTGCGCGCCCATCGGCTCGGCGAAGTGCTGGGCGTCAAGGAACTCTACATCAAGGACGACTCCGTCAACCACCCGACCTTCTCGTACAAAGACCGCGTCGTCTCGGTCGCGATCTCGAAGGCGATCGAGTTCGGCTTCGAGACCGTCTCGTGCGCCTCGACCGGCAACCTCGCGAACTCGGTCGCGGCGCACGCCGCCAAGGCGGGCCTCAACTGCTACGTCTTCATCCCCGACGGCCTCGAGCAGGGAAAAATCATCGGCTCAGCGATCTACGGGCCGAAGACCATCGCGATCCAGGGCAACTACGACGACGTCAACCGTCTTTGCAGCGAGATCGGCGACAAGTACGGCTGGGCGTTCGTCAACGTGAATCTCCGTCCCTATTACGCCGAGGGAGCCAAGACGCACGCCTTCGAAGTCGCCGAGCAATTAGGCTGGAAGCTGCCGAAGCACATCGTCGTCGCCTCGGCCGGCGGCACGATTCTTCCCAAGCTGCACAAGGCGTTTAAAGAGCTGGAACAGGTCGGACTTATCGAATCGAGCGAATGCAAAATTTACACGGCGCAGGCGACGGGCTGCGCGCCGATGGTGCAGGCGCTGAAAAAAGGCACGGACTTGATCAGCCCCGTCAAGCCGAACACGATCGCGAGCTCGATCGCGATCGGCAATCCGGCCGACGGCTATTACGTGCTCCAGGCGGTTCGCGAATCGGGCGGCTGGGGCGAGAGCGTCACCGACGAGGAGATCATCGACGGCATCAAGCTGCTCGCGCGCACGGAAGGCATCTTCACCGAGCCCGCGGGCGGCACCGAAGTCGCCGTTGCGAAGAAGCTCATCCAGCAGGGAAAAATCCCGCGCGACGAGTCGATCGTTATCAGCGTCACCGGCAACGGCTATAAGTGCCTGGAGTCGGTCGTCGCGAGCGTCGAAAAGCCGTTCAAGATCAACGCGACGTTGAAGAACTTCGACGACCTCTACGCCGAGCTCGCCGAAACCGCGCCGGGTAAGGTCGCGGCTGGAGAATAAGTTGACGCGCTACTGAATCACCAGCGACAGCGGTACGTCGTCGGAGTTCCCCAGCGCGTCGGTAACCCGGAACGTCAACGGGTAAGTAGCCTGCGTGCCGCCGCCCGGCATCCCTGAGACCTTCCCCGCCGAATTCGGAGATAGTCCCGCCGGCAAACTGCCCCCCACCAGCGACCAAGTATACGGCAGCTTCCCGCCCGAAGCCTTGAGCGTTACGCTGTAATTCTTCCCCACCGTCCCCTTCTTCAAGCTTTTGGTCTTATTCACCAGCACGGGATAGATGGCGATCGAGAATTGTTTCGTAACCGACTTGCTCGCGCTGTCGGTCACGCGAACCGTGAAAAGCGGCGACTTCTTATTGTTGGCTTTGGTCGGCGTTCCGCTGATCACGCCTGTGGAGCTATCGAGAGTCAGACCAAGCGGCAGCGCGCCCGCGATGACGTTGGCCGTATACGGCCCGACGCCGCCGCTGATTTGCAAATTCGCGCTGAAGCTGAATCCAACTTCGCCGTTCGGCAAACTATTGGCGCCCACCACCAGCGGCGGCGGCGAAACCGTCGTGGCTTGATTGACTGTATTGTTGGTGGAATTGAAGTCGCTCTCATTGGCGGCGACCGAAGCGCTGTTCGCCGCCTGGCCAATGGCCGTCGTCGCGGCGACGATCGTAATCGTGGCGGTTCCCTGATTGAGGATGCCGCCGAGATTGCACGTGATCGTAGTGGTTCCGCTGCAGCTACCCTGGCTCGGCGTCGCGGTGATCAGATTGAGGCTAACCGGCAGAATGTCCGTGACCGTGACACCGGTCGCGTCGATGAAACCGCGGTTCTTGACCGTCAGCGTGTATGTGACGTTGTTGCCGACGATCACCGGATCCGGCGCGTCGGTGCCGGTCAACGCTAAATCCAATCCGGTGGCGACAACGCCGAGCGCCGCATCGGCCTGAACGAGACCGAAGCCGCTGTCGTTGTCGAATCCTGCGGTCCCCATGTCGATGGCCGAATTCTCCAGCGCCACGTAGACGTCCCCGGGAGCGAGTGAGGGATTCGCCTGAAACAGCAGGGCCGCGACGCCGCCCGCGTGCGGCGCGGCCGCCGAGGTGCCGAAGAAGTTGGGAAAGTTATCCGCATCGGTCGGAGTGTCAGAGAAGAAAAATGTCGTGTTGCCGCCGTCCGGCGCGGTGATCTCGGGCTTGCCCGCGCGCGGGTCGTTGATCGGATTGCCCAAAGTGCTGAAGAGAACCGGCGTACCGCCCGCTGAAGAATAAGGTTCGAGCAGCGGTGGAGTCACGCCGAACTGCGGGGTTTCGTTATACCAAGCGGCGCCGACCGCCTCCGCGCCGGCCGCGTTGGAGTGGCCGTAGATCGTGCTGCTTTGCGTGTCGTACTCGTTCACCGTCATCGAGCCGAAGTAGACGTACTTCAGCAAGCTCGGATTCGCGCCGCTAGCTTTTACGATCATCAATTTCAGCACTTGGGCGGAAGCACTGTGGTTGATGTAGTCCAAAATTTCGACGGGATCGTTCCCGATGTTGTTAAAAGCACTTTTAGCGACGACCTGATTGACGCTGTTTACGAGGTAGATGTCGAGGTCGTTTTGCGTCCCGGGCGAGCCGCTTACGGAGAAAAAAGGCGAGTTCCATTGCAGCACGATAATAATTTCCGCATTTCCTGCGACGGTTACGCTTTGAAATTCATCCGACCCGCTGGAATTGAAGTTGTGCGCTGTTCCGCCTCGAAATGTTAAGCCTATTCCCGCAGCTGGGAAGGCACCCTGAGCATATGCAGTGCCCGCGCGGAAACTGCTCTCATAGCTTTGGCGCGCCTCGTTGCCGGCCGCCGAAAAATAAGCCGCGCCGCCGGCGACGACCGTGTCCACTGCTTGCGCGATGGGTCCGTCCTGAAACATTGGCTCGGCGTAATAGAATACGTCGTCGATAATGACTTTCGCGCCGGCATTTTTCAGCGCCTTGATGTTGTTCGCGAACGCGGCGGTGCCGTTGAACGCTGAGGCGAATGCGAGCGAAGCGCCGGGCGCGACGTCGTGGACGATCTGCAGCATCGCGCGGCCTTCATCTGTTGCGCCAGAGCAGCTGGAGATTTCCTGCACGACCTGGACGGTCGAGAGATCGCCGCTGGCAACATCGCTCGCGGCGCCGCTGAGGCAATTGAAACTGTCGGACAAAACTCCGACTTTGACGCCCGTGCCGTCGACGCCGAAATTGCTCCGCGCGACGGCCGCCTTCATGGAAGCGTCGCCCTGGCTCGTCACGCTGCCCGCGTGAAGGCCGGCAGACGCCTCGCGCGCGAAGCGGAGGCTGCGCAGCTCGCCTGTCGCTGCAATCGCCCCGACCGGCAGCTCGCCGGAGACGATGCGGCCGGATACGACGGCCTTTTGCATGCCGAGCGCTTCGAGCTCGGCCCTGAGCGTCTCGGCGTCGTTCTCGGCGATGGCGTCCACGACAACACGATCCTCAACCAGCTTCACGCGCCGATTGGGCGCGCGCAGCGGCGCTTTCGTCGTCTGCGTAGCGCGGGCTTCGTGCTGTTCCTGGAGATCGATAAGGGTTTGAGTAAGTCTCGCCGATCGGGCATCTTTGCCATTCTGCGCGCCAGCGGGCACGGCGCTGAAAATCATCAAGCCGGCGGCGAGGCCAAGCAAGTATAATCGAAACGCCTTAAAGCGATTAAACAATGTCATTTTATCTTTCTACCGAAAGCGCCAAATTCCGTATTTTGCCATCTCCGCGCGAGATTGACCAATAAAATCCACTCGAGTTCGGAATTGCCAGAAAAAACAGCATGATACGTGCCAGGGCCGGCGGCACAAAAGCGGTCCCGCCTTGCAACCCCCGGCGCTTAGGGCTATAAGGTGATTTTGACCCGCCAGACTGCAGAAACCGGCGAGGAATTCGAGGCAGGGAGGATGAACATGAGCGTCCGTGTCCGCGTGCCGACCCCGCTCAGGAAATTCACCAACGGGGCCGACGAGGTAAACGCCCAGGGCCTGAACGTGCGCGCCCTGGTAGACGACCTGGAAACGAAATTTCCCGGCATCAAAGAGCGCATCTGCGATGAGACCGGCAAGGTGCGCAGGTTCGTCAACGTCTACGTCAACGGCGACGACATTCGATTCTTGCAGAATCTCGAGACCTCGCTCAAAGAAGGCGACAACATCTCGATCGTCCCCGCCATCGCCGGCGGATAAAATCTAACCGACCATTTTTATGGCCCATCCCACCGCAGCGCGCTGGGTCGCCGCCGAACGGCTACGCGAGCCGAAGATCATCGATTCCGTCATCGATCTCATCGGCGACACGCCTCTCATAGAGATCCGCAGAATCGCCGAGGGCATCTCGCCGGGCGTAAAAATTTTCGCCAAGCTCGAAGGCTTCAATCCCGGCGGCTCGGTGAAAGATCGGCCCGCGCTCAAGATGATCCAGGAGGGGATCCGATCCGGCAAGCTCACCCACGGGAAAACGATTATCGACTCAACCTCCGGTAACACCGGCATCGCGCTGGCGATGATCGGCCGCGTCCTCGGCTATCCGGTCGAGCTGGTCATGCCTGCCAACGTGAGCGTCGAGCGCAAGCGCATCATCGACGCCTACGGCGCGAAAGTGACCTACAGCGACCCACTGGAGGGCTCCGACGGCGCGATCCGCTTGTGCCGCGAGATCCTGCACAAAAACCCCGAAAAGTATTTCAAGCCCGATCAGTACTTCAACCCGATGAACCCGCAGGCGCATTATGAGACGACCGGACCGGAAATCTATCGCCAAACCGACGGCCGGATCACCCATTTCATCGCGGGCATCGGCACGGGCGGCACGATCATGGGAACGGGCCGCTATCTAAAAGAGAAGAATCCCAAGATCCGCGTAGTCGCCGTCGAGCCCGACGACGCGCTGCACGGCCTCGAAGGACTCAAGCACATGGCGACGTCGATCGTGCCCGGCATCTATCACGAGAACGAGCTGGACGAAAAATTCCCCGCCGCGACCGACGACGCTTATGCGATGGTTTATCGCTTGAGCCAGGAGGAGGGCATTCTGGTCGGTCAGTCCTCAGGCGCGGCGATGTACGCGGCGCTGCAAATCGCGCGCAAGCTCCGCTCGGGCGTGCTCGTCACCGTTTTCCCGGACTTCGGCGATAAGTATCTCACGACGAACCTGTGGGTCGGCTGGCGCGACCGCATGGCGGTGGGCAATCTGCAATTCTCGATCTGATGCCGGCGATGAAGGCGCAGAAAGAAAAAGTGTCCGAGCGGATCTATCTCACGTTTCCGAAGGAGCTCGTGAAGGAGCCGCTCGTCTGCCAGCTGGCGAAGAAATTCGACATCCTCTTCAACATCCGCGGGTCGACGGTCACCACGGAGATGGGCCTCGTTGCGCTGGAGATCGACGGCGAGCGCGCCGAGGTCGACAAGGCGATCAAGTGGCTGAAGGACAAAGGCGTAATCGTCGAGCCGATCGAGAAAAACGTCATCGAATAGCTCGACGATAGCGCTGCATTGTGCCCCTCGTTTCCCCCTGATACGCTCGTCACACGCTGAATAAATTTCAAACCGACGGCGAATTCGTTTGGCATCCGACGGCTACGGTCGTCGCGCGGAGCCGCCTCGGCCAATTCATGGAGCGCCACGGTATCGATGGCGTCGAAGAGCTGCACCGCCGTTCTATATACGACCTCGAATGGTTCTGGCGCGCCGTACTCGACGAGCTCGGGATCGAATTCTACCGGCCCTACGATTGCATTGTCGACCTGTCCAAGGGCGTCGCATGGCCGCGCTGGTGCTGCGGCGCGCGGATGAACATCGTCCACAACTGCCTCGACAAGTGGATGGCGACGCCGACCGCGAACCGCGAGGCGGTTCGCTGGGAAGGCGAGGACGGCGAAATTCGCGTTCTCACCTACGAGGGGCTGAACCGCGAAGTCTGCCGTCTGACAAACATGCTGCGCGCGCTCGGCATGAAGAAAGGCGATGTGGCGGCGCTGTTAATGCCGATGCTGCCGGAAACCGTCGCGGCGCTTTTCGCCGTGGCGAAGCTCGGCGGCATCGCGCTGCCGCTCTTCTCCGGCTACGGCGCCGCCGCCGTCGTCGAACGGCTCCGCGATAGCGGCGCGCGATTTCTCCTAACGGTCGACGGCTTCTATCGCCGGGGGCGGCGCGTGCTGTTAACGCCGATCGCCGAGGAAGCCGCGGCCACTGCGCCGGCGCTCGAGCGCGTTCTCGTTCTCGAGCGTCTCACAATTGACGCTTCCTCTTTGTCAAGTTTTCGCGTTCTCCGATGGCGCGAGGCGACCGCCCGCGCAAGCGACCGAGCGGAAACCGAGCGCACCGACGCCGAGGATCCGCTGATGCTCATCTACACATCGGGAACCACGGGCCGGCCGAAAGGCGCGCTGCACACGCACTGCGGATTCCCGATCAAGGCGGCGCAGGACATGATGCACGGCTTCGACATCGGACCGGAGGACGTCGTATATTGGGTGACGGATCTCGGCTGGATGATGGGCCCGTGGGAGATTTTCGGCGCCACCCTCCACGGCGCCACCATGGTTCTCTACGAAGGCGCGCTGGACTTTCCCGCGCCAGACCGGTTGTGGGCGCTCGTTGAACGCCATCGCGTGAGCGTCCTCGGCGTTTCACCGACCCTCATTCGCGCTCTCATGACTCATGGAAGCGGCCCGGCGGAGCGCCGCAATCTGTCGAGCCTCAGGATCCTCGGCTCGACCGGCGAGCCGTGGAACCCGGATGCGTGGCTCTGGTATTTCCACACCGCCGGCAAAGGCCGCCTGCCGATCATCAATTATTCCGGCGGCACCGAGACTTCGGGCGGCCTCGTCTGCGGCAACGTCCTTACTCCCATGAAGCCGTGCGGTTTCGCCGGACCTCTTCCCGGCATCGCGGCCGATGTAGCGAACGAGGAAGGAAAATCGGTGCGCGCCGAAGTCGGCGAGCTCGTCGTGCGCAAGCCGTGGATCGGCATGACGCGCGGGTTCTGGAACGATTCGGAGCGCTATCTGCAAACGTACTGGAGCCGCTTTCCCGACGTCTGGGTCCACGGCGATTGGGCGGCCGTCGACGAAGACGGCTTATGGTACATTCTCGGCCGCTCGGACGACACGATCAAAATCGCCGGCAAGCGGCTCGGGCCCGCCGAAGTCGAATCTATTCTGACCGCGCATCCCGCCGTGAGCGAAGCCGCGGCGATCGGCGTTCCCGATCCGATCAAAGGCGAAGCGCTGGTTTGCTTCTGCGTCCTCAAGCCGTCGAGCGCGGCAAGCGAGGAGCTGCGCGAAGAGCTGCGAAACAGAGTAGCCGAGCAGCTCGGTAAGCCGCTCACGCCTCAGACGGTAAAATTTCTCGAGGATCTGCCGAAAACGCGAAATGCGAAGATCATGCGGCGCATCGTCCGCACGGCTTATTTGAGCGAGGACCCGGGAGATCTCTCGGCGCTGGAGAATCCTCGCAGCGTGGATGCGGTTCGCGGCGCGCTTTAGCTAGTCGTTCAATCGTAATCCGGAAGCCGCGGAAAACGCTTCATCGCCCCCTCGACGATCGGCACGGCGACGAAATCTTCGAACTTCGGCCGCTCCTCGGGTTTCAGATTGCCGACTTTCACCATGCGCTCGCTCGTGTAATCCACCTTCTCGCGCGCGAGTCCGTCATTCTGCGCCCAGACTTTGCCCTTGGTGAATTCGTCGTAGGTCTTGTCGACGACGTTTTTCGGAATCTTGGCGTATTTGACGCCGATTTCCACGGTGCGCGCCTTGTTGGCGTACATGAAGCGGCTCGCTTTGATGAGCGCACGAACGAGCGCCTCGTACTTCGTCGGCTCGGCGGCGAGTTTCTTCTCGGACGCGACCGCCGCCTGGAAAATCTGGTTGGGATCGAGCTCCCAGAATTTCACGAGCGCATGAACGGAAGGGTCTTTCTGCTGCGCCAAAATCAACTGATCGACATGGAGAATCGCCGTGTCTATCTGACCGGCGAGGAGCGGCGGCACGTCGGCCGAGGCGATCGGAATGAAGTTTACCTCGTCCGGCTTAATGCCGGCTTTCGCCAGCACCATACGGCTGAGGACGTCGGCGAAGCCGCCGACTTCCTGAACGCCGATATTCTTGCCCTTCAGCTCCTGCAATGTCTTCACGTTGCCGCGCACGGCCAAAGTCGCGCTGAACTTCGGCGCGGGAGAATAGATCGCTTTGAAGCCCGCCTTCTTGCCGGCCGAGACGATCGCGGCGGCGCCGGCGCCGACGCCGGCGTCGAGCCCGCCGCCGACGATGTTGCGATAGACATAGATTCCGCCTTCGAAGGTGCTGATCTCGACGTCGAGTCCTTCTTCGGCGAAGAAGCCCTGCTCTTTCGCCACCCACGGAGTGATGTGAACGACATTGGGCGGCGTGGACGGCATGCCGAAGCTCATCTTGGTGAGCGGAGCGGACGCGCCGTCCGCCGAACCCAGACTAAGCCATAGCGCCGCGCCGAGCGTGCCGGCGGCTATCATTCGCAGCAGTCGATTGTCCATTGCTTGTCCCTCCAGCCCCGGCGTGCGAGCACCGGGCTCGAATCGTGACAGCCTCGAGAATGTCTGCTGATATAAGCAGCCGACAGCGGACTTGTAAAGCTTCGAAAAACTATTGAGCGGCGGCGGAAATGGAGAGGATCAGCACTCCGCCCTCGTGCGCCGGACCGCCGAGGAGGAAGTTGCCTTTGTTGGGGAATCGTACCGTCGTATCGACGATCGGCTTTTCGCCTTCGAGAAGCCGCACCTTGAGCGCGACGCGGGCATTGCGAAACTCATAAGGCATGACGACGAGCGAGCGGCCGCCGGGAATCTCGAAAACGGTATTTGTGTCCCAAGAGCTTTTTTTCGATTCCTCGCGGATCAAGCGATAGCAGCGGTATTTCACGACCTCGAGCTGCTGTTTGAGCTTCGCGAGTTGCGAATCCAGACACTCCGCCTGATTCGTCGCGAGGATCGTTCCGATCTTGAGCTGGACAGGCACCGCCGGGTGCTCGGCCGCCCCGAGCGGCGCGGCGAAAATCAGCCACAGGCTAAAAAGCTTGCTCGCTCGCCGCAGGCTCGACGGGATTCTCATCTTCGGTTTCCTGGTTTTCGAACAGCCATATCACAGTTGTCTTGGTCTTCGCCTCGCGCAGCAAGGCGACGTTGAAGCCGTGGCCGTCGATCGATTCGACCGATGCCTGATTCGACGGAACAAACCAGCCGGAAGGGCGTATCGTCGAGAAAAGCGCGATCAGCACCACTGCCGCCACCGGAACACCCCACGCAATTCGCGGAAAAGCGACGCCGCGGCGCATCCAGTCGAAGACGCGCTGGCGCGGCGATTTCTCTTGCGCGATCCGCTCGCGCACCCCGGCCCAGAACGGCGCGAACGCGGCGTCGGACACCCGCGCCTCGAGCGCGCGCTTAAGCGCGGCGTCGAGACGCTGAATGCGCACTTTCTCGGCGGCGCAAGCGGCGCACTTCTCGACGTGGAGTTTGACCTCCGCGCTTCTGGCCTGCGGCAGCTCGCCGTCGAGCCAGGCGCCGAGCCATTCTTGAATGCGATCGCAATCGCTCATAAATCCGGGCCTAGTTTCTCCTGCAATTTTTTCCGAGCGTAGTGAAGCCGGCTCATGACTGTCCCTTCGGAGCAGCCCATGATACGGCCGATCTCCTTGTAGGACAATCCTTCCACGGCGCGCATCAAGATGACCGCTTTGTGATCGGGCGTCAATTCATCGATCGCAGCCAAAAGCCTTTCTCCCAGCTCGCGGTCGCGCAGCTCGCGGTACGGGTCGGTGCCGAGCGATTCCGATGCGACAACGACGTCGTCCATGTTTTCTCTCGAGTCCGCCACGGCGCGCTTCTGCCGGCGCTGGAAATCGATCGCGAGATTGACCGCGATGCGATAAATCCACGTGTAAAAGCTCGATCCGCCCTGGAAGCTTTTGATGTTGCGAAAGCCTTTGTAGAAAGTCTCTTGCGCAACTTCCATGGCGTCCTCGCGGTGGTGGACTATGCCGAGAATGACCATAAGCACCCGGCGGTAATACTTGGCTGTGAGCTCCTCATATGCGGCGGAGTCCCCCTTTTGGCAGTTGCGGATGAGGTCCCGCTCGGTCAGCTCCACAGCTAGCCCTGTTTGTTTGGACGTGGCGGATTGTTCTTTATTCAAGGGGTTGGCTGCAATTTACAGGTTGAAATTTTCTCAAATTACCATAAAATCATCTCAAATCCACACAAACATACCATACACAATCCCGAGCCGCTGAAAGACAGCATGCTGGTCCAATGCCCCGGTTGCCGCACGACCTATCGCGTATCCGAAGACGCGGTGGCGACGTCGAACCCGATTTTTCGCTGCTCGCGATGTAAGAACGTTTTTGTTCTCGGCGGCAAGGGTCCGTCGAAGCCCGCGCGGCAGCGAAGCGAGGCGCCGCGCGCGGACTCGCCGGAGCTTAGCTTCGCGTTCGACGCGCCGGCGCCGCACGCGGACGCGAAATCGGCGGCCGAGGAAGTTACTCCATCGGAAATTGCGCCATCGTCGAGCCGCCCCGTCGACGGCGAGAAGGAAATTCTCGACGTGAAAGATGTCGTTCCGGACAGCGCCGATAATCACCAGACGGCGACCGACTGGCAGATCGAGGAACGTCCCGCGGAACATGATTTCGCTTTCCATACGATAAATACCGAGCCTCGTTTCACGGCGAAATCGAAGGCGCCGCGATTCGAGAAGCCTGCCGAGCCGGCGTTCGTGTTCACGCGCGAACCCGAGGCCAAGACTGTAAACGGCGCAGAGACCGCAGCCGAAGTAAGACGGCCGCTCTCGGTCGCACCTTTTCTCTTTCTCAGCGGGGTGTTGCTCCTCGCGTGCGCGAGCGTGACGCTGCTCTACAAGGCGCGCCCGGAGCCGATTGAGAAGCTGCTCAAAAGCGTCCCGTTGCTCGGCTCTTCTATGGTCCGCAACGACTATTTGCGGCAAGGCGTTGTCCTGCAAAGCGTAATCGGACGGTTTCAGCGCATTCAGGGCAATCGCGACATTTTTCTCGTATCGGGCGTCGCCGTAAACCGAAACCGCGTCAAAGTGCGCGAGGTCAAGATCGAAGGTTATACCTATGCGCCCGACGGCAGCGTCCTGGAAAGCCACGTAATCACGATCGGCAACGCGATCTCGCCTAAAATTATTCGCGACCTGACGGAGCAAGAAATCAAAGACCTGCAGAAGACCGGACCGGTAAGGCGCTTCGAGATTCAACCTGACGAGTCGGTGCCGTTCTCCATCGTATTTGTCAGGCAGAATGTCTCACCGCAGACCTTCGGCTATCGCGTGGTTTCCGCCGACGAAGCGTAGAGCCGCGCGGCCTGCGGTCGATCCATACTACTTTTTTTCCTTTTTATCGTCTTTCGGCGTGATGTCGATCTCGTCCGGCTCTTTCATGGTGCGCCGGAAATTGCGAATGCCTTTCGCAATACCCGAGCCGAGATCGGGCAATCTGCGGTTAAAAAGCAGCAGGATAATCAGGAAAATGAGCAGGAGTTCCCAGATTCCGAGGCCGAACATGCCGGTCATTTTAGACCCGGCATACCCCCATTGCAACGGCGGCTGGAAATGCGCCGGTGATCATGTTACCTCTCGATGCCAATGAAAAATTCAGCCCAGGAAAACCGCGCCGTTGGGCTGACGCAAGAGCTGGCGAGCTTCGTCAGCAAGACCTCGTATCGCGACGTCGCGCCGGAAGTCATCCGCCGCGCGCGAGGCTTCATTCTCGACGGCCTCGGCGTCATCGTCGCAGGGTCGACGGAGAGGGGATCGCGCATCGTGCAGGACTACGTCCGCCGCATGCATGGCGCCGGCGAAGCGACGGTGGTGGGCGCCGGCTTCGCCGCGCCCGCGGCGAAGGCGGCGCTGGTCAACGGCGTCTCCGGCCATGCGATGGACTACGACGACACGCAGCTTTCCACATCGAAAGAATCCGTCTACGGCCTCCTCACTCACCCGACGACTCCGGTTCTCGCCGCCGTGCTTGCCGTCGGCGAGCGCGAAGGCATCTCCGGCAAAGAGATGCTGCTTGCGTACATTCTCGGCGTCGAGGTCGAGTGCCGGGTCGCCGACGCGATCGACCCGCGGCATTATCAATCGGGATTTCATTCGACCGCGACGATCGGCGGGCTTGGCGCCGCGATGGCGATCGGTAAAATCTTGCGCCTGAGAGAGGATGCGCTGCTCCGGACGCTGGGGCTCGCGGCGAGCATGGCTTCGGGCCTGCGCGAGAACTTCGGCACGATGACCAAGCCGCTGCACGCCGGCCGATCGGCGGAGAACGGCATTACCGCCGCCGAGCTCGCGGCGGCCGGTTTTACCTCGGCGGTCAACATCATCGAGGCGCCGCGCGGTTTTTTCAACGCGATGGCCGGCGGCGGCGACGCGAGCAAGATCGCCGGACGCCTCGGTAATCCGTACTTCATGATCGAGCCGGGGGTCTCGATCAAGCCCTACCCCTCCGGCTCGCTGTCTCATCCTGCGCAGGACGTGATTCTCGATCTCGCGAAAAGGCACGATCTTCGTCCCGACGATATCGAGTCGGTCGTCGTCGGCACGAACTCCAATGTCCCGAACGCGCTCATTTACCCGATGCCGCAGACGGCGCTCGAAGGGAAATTCAGCATTCCCTTCTGCATGGCGATCGCGATCGCCGAGCGCAAAGCCGGCATCGCGCAGTTCACCGACCGCAAAGTGCGGGATGCGAAAATCGTCGAGCTGATGAAACGGGTGACGCTCGTCGTCGACCCCGAGCTGGAAGCGCTGGGCTACGATCAGGTGCGCTCGCGCGTGCGCGTGACGCTCAAGGACGGCCGCGTGGTCGAAGGACGCGCCGACGTCGCCCGCGGTCATCCGGAAAAGCCGATGAGCTGGGACGAATTGGGCGAGAAATTCCGCGACTGCTGCGCGCTCGTGCCGGAGATTCGCGCCGAAGAGGCGATCGGAATTGTCGCCGATCTCGACAAGCTCAAGAGCATCGCTCCGCTCATTCGCGCGCTCGGCGGAACACCGAAGGCCGCGAAGCGGCCGGGAAAGAGAAAGTGGAGTCCCGCTCGGCGCAAGTAGGCGCCTTCGTGCGCGAGCTCGATCTCGCGCACGTGCCGCCGGAGGTTCGGCAGAAGGCCAAGCTCGTCTTTTTGGACGCGCTCGGCATCGCGCTCGCCTCCTCCACAATGGACTTCGGGCTGATCGCTCTCGACGCCGCGCGCGCGCTCGGCGGCAAGAGCGAAAGCCGGCTCATCGGGACGCGCGATAAGGTCGCCGCGGCGAATGCCGTTCTCGCGGGCGGCACGCTGGCGCACGGTCTCGACTACGACGACACGCGCGAAGGCGCGATCGTTCACACCGGCTCGACCGCGGCGATCACCGCGCTCGCCGTCGGCGAGGCGACCGGCGCCGGCGGAAAAGCGACGCTCGAGGCCGCGATCGCCGGCACCGAGGTCATGTGCAAAATCGGCCTCGCCGCCCCGGGAAAATTTCACGCGCGCGGTTTTCATCCGACGGCGCTGTGCGGCACTTTCGGCGCAGCGGCCGCCGCGGGCAAGTTATACCGGTTGAATGCCGAACAATGGGTGGACGCTTTCGGCATTTGCGGCAGCCAGAGTTCGGGCATCATCGAATACCTCGCCGACGGCACCTGGACCAAGCGGCTCCATCCCGGCTGGTCGTCCCATGCCGGCGTCGTCGCGGCGATTCTCGCGCGCGGCGGCTTTCGCGGCCCGGCCGCGGTCTTCGAAGGCACGCACAACTTTTACAAGGCGTTCGGCGCGAGCGATCCCGATCTCGACAAGCTCGACGAGCTGGGTAAAATTTGGGAAATTCCGTATCTCACCTTCAAGACGTATCCCTGCGGCTCGATCTCGCATCCATACATGGACTGCGCGCTGCGGCTGAGGCAGAAACATTCTCTGCGTCCGGAGGATATCGCCGAGGTCGTCTGCCGCACCGCTGAAGGGCCGGTGCATCGATTGTGGGAGCCGCTGAAAGACAAGCAGCGGCCGGTCAGCGGCTACGGCGCGAAATTCGCACTTCCATATAGCATCGCGGTGATCCTCGTCCGGGGAAAGGCGGGCCTGGCTGAATTCACCGAGGAGGCCATCCGCGACGAAGAAGTCCTGCGCATCGCAGACCGCGTGCGCTACGAGCTCGATCCGACGATCGATTACCCGCGCCACCTCTCCGGGCACGTGAGGATTAGGTTGAACGACGGCACGTGGCTGGAAGACAATCAGCCTTATCCGCGCGGCGGCTTCGAGTCGCCGCTGCCGCCGGAAGAGATCGAAGAGAAGTTCCGCGCCAATGCCGCGCTCGCGCTCGACGGCAAAAAAGCCGACGAGATCGTCCGCGTCATGCGCAACCTGGAACATCTGCCCAAAATTGCGACGCTTGCCAATCTATTGAAGGCTTAAATCAATCCTGCGACATGCCCACCAGCGGGCGGATTCCCACGACGCTGAAAAATAGCTCGCGGATCGAGACTTCGCGCGACGCGCGGACCTCCCGGAAGCGATTGAATAGTGCGAAGTAAACGGCTAACCGGCAAACGCCTGAGAGCATGAAGAGCGTGAGCAGCGGATGGCCCTGGAGCGGCGGCAGCTTGCTCGCGAGAAAGCCTCCGAGCGAGGCGCCGGTGAAAATCGCGACGCCGTTCAGCACGTTGAAATAGCTGATGCAGCGGACGCGCTTCGACGGCGTGACCGCGTCGTAGATGAAGTTCGACGCCGCCAGCGTAAAGCCGCTCCAGACGAAGCCCGAGAGCATCTGCACGCAGGCGAGATAGACGACGTTCCGCGAGGCGAGCCAGAGCAGAGGAATCATGCACGCGAATAAGCCGCACAGCCGCAGCACGCGCGCGTTGCCGACGGCGTCCGCATGCATGCCCCACATCGGCAGCGCGAACAGGCCGGCGAGCGTCGCCAGCACCTGCAACACCATGTAGGTGAAATAGCTGAAGCCCAGATCGCGCAGCATAAATACTGCGAAGAACGGCGCGGAGAGATACGTGGCGAGCGACATCATCGCCGTGAACGCCACGAACTTGACGAAATTGCTGTGCCGGAACCGCACGATGAAGCGGTAAAACGTGAAATCGGCCGCGGGGTCGTGCCGCTGCGGCACGTCGCGCATGCGCGCGAGGTAAGTGGCTGAGACGAAGCGACCGAGCGCGCCGGCTGAAAAAATAATTGCAAAGCCTAACACCGCCGACCGCGACGAGACGCGGTAGAGCACCAGGCCGGCCACGATCATGCTGGCGACGTGCACCAGCCCGACGACGCGGTTGCGCCAGCCGAAATAGCGGCCGCGCTTCTGCTTGGGGATGTATTCGGTCATGAGGCTGCCCCAAGCGGGGCCGGCGAGCGCGCCCGCGGAAACGAAAAGCACCAGGAGCGCGAGGAAGAGCGCGACAGGCTGCGCCGCGGCCGTCCACGCGAGCAGCGCAATGAGCGCCAAAAAGGTCGCCTGCGCCGTAACGACACCGACGAGCAACTTGAGCCTGCCGCCGATACGGTGGACCGCCTGGACGGAGAAAAGCTGCGCCAGCGAGCCGAAGAGCTGCGGGAAGCCGCTCACCCAGCCGATCTGCTGCGCTGTCGCACCGAGCGCGAGCGCGAACGGCGTGAAATACTGCTCCGTGACGCCGCTCATGATCGAGGCGAAAACGCCGTCCTTGAACGAGATGCGGAGCGTTTCCCTGACGGTAATTTTGCCGCGCGGCATAAAAAAAGGCGGCATTGAGAGTCGCGTCGAAAGATGGTAGCGAACAGAGCAAGCCATGTCCAGCCGATTCGACGCGGCAGGTCAAAAGGCATTCAACGGCTGTTGAGCGTCGCTGCCCGATTTGTTAGTGTGCCGCGCGCAGCTCTAGAGGAGGCAAAACATGAAATATCTCGTCGCAATCGCTCTCGCCGCTCTGGCCGCGCTTTCGGCAACGCGGTCCCACGCGCAGGACGCGGCGATGATCGAAGCAGCGCGCAAGGAAGGCAAGGTCGTCTGGTATACCTCGCTCGCGATCCCCTCCTCGACCGCGCTCGCCCATTATTTCATGAACAAGTACAAAGGCATCGAGGTCATCGTCAACCGCAACGGCTCGCAGCGCGTGCTGCAGATGGTGATGCAGGAGGCCGGCGCCTCGATCAAAAACGTCGACGTGATCCATACGTCAGACGCCGGCCATTTCGTGCTCCTCAAGGGCAAGGGCCTGCTCGCGCAATATAGCCCGAAGGCGGCGGAAGTTTTCCCTGCCGGCTTCAAGGACCCCGCGGGATATTTCTTCGGCATGCGCGCGACGCTTTCGAGCATCGCCTACAATCCGAGAGTGATCAACGAGAAAGACGCGCCCAAGACCTGGAAAGACCTTCTCGACCCCAAATGGCGCGGCAAAGAAGTGACCGCGCACCCGGGCTACAGCGGCATCATCATGACGCACGTGCTCGCGCTCGTGAAGCAGCTCGGGTGGGAGTATTTTCAGGAGCTGGCCAAAAACAAGCTCCATATCGTACAATCGGCGAACGATCCCGCGCAGGTCGTCGCCTCCGGCGAGCGCCCGCTCGGCGTCAACGGCGCGGAATATTTCTATTACAAGACGATGAAACAGGGGAACCCGATCAAGATCGTCTACCCGAAAGAAGGCGTGCCGCTCGTCGTCTCGCCGACCGCGATCGCGAAAGACGCGCCGCATCCGAACGCCGCGCGCCTGTTTACGGAATTTATTCTATCGAAAGAAAACCAGCAGATCCTCGCCGACAAAGAAGGCCTTTACACCGGCCATCCCGAGGTGACGTATCCGAAAGACAAGCCGATGCTGAAGGACCTCAAGCTCTGGGCGGTCGACGCCGAGGAGCTCGAAAAACGTAACGCCGAGCTGAAAAAGCGATTCACGGAATTCTTCGGCGCGTAACCGCGCCGCGGCGGCTGCGAAGGCGCATGTCGATTCCCCAAACGACCGTAGCGGAGAGCGCAGCGGGGGCGCGCGCCTTCCGCCTGCGGCGCTTCGACGCGACGCTGCCCGTCTGGATGGGCGCGGCGTTGTTCGTCGTTGTCCTCATGCTCCTGCCTTTGGGCGCGATCTTCACCACCAGCGCCTTCACCGAAAAAGGCCTCACACTTGGAAATTACGTCGAGGTCTTCACCGATCCGGCCTATCTCAAGGCGATCTGGAACAGCGTCATTACATCTTTCTGGGTCGGCGTGATCGCGGTCGCCGTCGGCGCGCTGCTCGGATGGCTCGTCACGCGCACGGATCTGCCCTTCCCGCGCGCAGTGCGCGCGCTCGTCATGGCGTCATTCGTGACGCCGCCGTTTCTCGGCGCATTCGCCTGGACGCTGCTCGCCGGACCGAACGCGGGACTGCTGAACAACTGGTACCGCGCGGCGTCTGGCTCCGAAACCGCTCTCTTCAATATCTTCACGATCGAAGGGCTCATCTTCGTAATGGCGCTCTACAGCTTTCCCTACGTCTTCTCGATGATCGCCAACGTATCCGAGCTCATCTCGTCGGATCTGGAAGACGCGGCCAACATCCTCGGCGCGAGCCGCTGGAAGATCGCGCTCACGATTACGCTGCCGCTCACGGCGCCGGCGCTGATCGGGGGCTTCATCGTCGCGTTTCTCCACTCGCTGTCGCTCTTCGGCGCGCCGGCGATCCTGGGTCTTCCCGCCGGCATCCATACGATCACGACGCAGATCTGGGCCTTCTTTCAATATCCGCCGCGGCTCGATCTCGCCGCGGCGTTCTCGGTGCCGCTCCTGCTCGCGACCGTCGGCCTCATCGCAGTGCAGAAAAAGCTCCTCGGCCGGCGCGGCTACAGCACCGTCGGCGGCAAAGGCGGCCAGAAGCGGCTCCTGAAGCTCGGCTACCTCCGCTGGCCCGCATTCTTACTAGTAGCCGCAATTCTGTCGCTCTCGGTCTTTCTGCCTTACGGAATTCTCCTGAAAGCCGCGCTCTCGAAGGCATGGGCAATGCCGCTCACTCTCGACAACTTCACGCTGGGGAATTTCACCTTCACCTTTTTCCAATACGGCGACACGCAGGCCGCCATCTTGAACACCTTCAAGCTCGGCATCGCGACGGCCACAGCCGGAACGCTGCTCGCGACGCTGCTCGCCTACATAACCAACCGGCAGCTGCTGCGCGGCGCGCGCTATCTCTCGTTCTTTGTCCTCGCGCCGCTGGTCATCCCGGGGATCGTGCTGGCGGTCGGCCTCTTTATCGCCTATTCGAAGCCGCCCCTGATGCTCTACGGCACGATCTGGATTCTCTTCGTCGCTTATCTCACGAAAGAGATGCCGATCGGCTTCTCGCAGACCGAGAGCACCTTCAAGACGATCCATCCCGAGCTCGAGGACGCGACGCGCATCATCGGCGCGAACCGGCTGCGCGCCCTCAAAGACGTCACCGTGCCGCTCGCGCGCTCGGGGCTCATCGCCGCGTGGTCGTTCATCTTTATCGGCGTCATCCGCGAGCTCAGCGCGTCGATTCTGCTCTTCACGCCGAGCTCGAAGGTCGTCTCGGTCGTCATCTTCGATCTCAAGGAGGAGGGCCAGATCGGCGCGATCGCCGTGCTGGGCATCCTGCTTCTCGCGGTATCGTTTCTGATCATCCTTGCGGTGCAGTGGCTCGCGGGCCGGGAATTCTTCGCGAGCAGCAGAGGATAGCTTGGCGACCGTCACGCTCAGAGAATTGACGAAAAAATTCGGCGCAGCAGCGGCCGTCGACCGCCTCGACCTGGACATCGGCGACGGCGAGTTCGTGTCGCTGCTCGGGCCGTCCGGCTGCGGCAAGACGACGACGCTGAGGCTCCTGGCCGGATTTCTCCAGCCCGACGGCGGCGAGATCCGCGTCGGGCAGAAAGTCGTCTCCTCCCCTGCCGTCCTGATCCCACCCGAGCGGCGCAACATGTCGATGATTTTCCAGAGCTATGCCGTCTGGCCGCACATGACGGTTTTTCAAAACGTCGCGTACGGCCTTAAGCTCAAAAAACTCGACGGCGGCGAGATCGCGAAGAAGGTCGAGCGCATGCTCCGCCTGGTGCACCTGGACCCGCTCGCCGGGCGCTATCCCGGCGAGCTTTCCGGCGGCCAGCAGCAGCGCGTCGCGCTCGCGCGCGCGCTCGTCGTCGAGCCGGAGATCCTGTTGCTGGATGAGCCGCTCAGCAACCTCGACGCGAATCTCCGCGAGGAGATGCGCTTCGAGATCCGTCGACTGCACGAGGAATTTCGCATCACGACCGTCTACGTAACGCACGATCAGGCGGAGGCGATGGTGACCTCCGACCGCATCGCGGTCATGCATCAGGGCCGCATCGTGCAGCTCGGCTCGCCCGAGGAGATTTTCGACCGGCCGAAGACGCGCTTCGTCGCCGAATTCATCGGCAAGACGAATATTCTGCGCGGGATGCTGGAAAGCGGCCGGTCGGTCGCATTGGGCGACGGCCTCAAGCTCCGCGTGCTCGCCGGCGACGGTTTAGCGCCCGGCAAGGAAGTCTTCGTCTGCATCCGCCCGCACAGTTTGCGTCTGACGCCCAGCGCCGCGGAAGCCGAGGCCGGCCGCGGTAAAGGGATGAACCTCTTCCAAGGCGTCATTCAGCGTCGCGTCTACTTCGGCGACGCCAATGATTATATCGTCGAGCTTCCCGCGCAGCGCTTGAACCTGCGCGTCGTCGCGCCGCCGACACAGAAGTACGAAGCGGGACAGAAAGTCTTCGCGCTCGCCGATCCCGAACAGTGCGTGCTCGTCGGAGAAGAATAATCTCGTTTCTCGTTCCAGTTCCGGAGCATTCGATCGAATTACCGTGAAACCCTGAAACTTGAAACTATTTTCGCTTCGTAGCGAAATGAACGACTACGCCGACTAGCAATATCCCTACCCACGTCGCGACCCCGCTCACGAGCTTCGGCTTGGCGCCGAACACCCAGCCGAGGCCTTCGCGGGTGAAATCGCCGTAGAGCGGCATCGTCTTGATCGCGAACACCCAGCCGGCGTGAAGACCGATCGACAGGTAAAGCGAGCCACTGCGCAAGAGCGCGTAGCTCAGTACAAGACCTATGATGAAGAGGCCGATCAGGCCCGGAATCGTCGTCGCCGTATCGAGATACGGCGCCAGGCACAGAACGAGAAAGCGAAACCCCGCGAACGGATCGAGGCCGCCGGACATGAAATTCTCCGGCGCTTTGAAAAAATGCGACGCGGCGTAAACCAGATTCGCGCCGATGAACGCCGCGACGGCGCCGTAATCTTCCATCAGTCCTTTGAAGAGAATGCCGCGAAAAAAAATCTCCTCGAGAAATCCCACCAGAAGCGCCGTAATCAGCGCTTTCGATGACGCGCGCACGATCGCGTAAAGCGGATCGGATAATCCGGGCGCGAGCGCGCCCGCGAAGTACATGACGACTGCGAGCAGCGCGATCGAGGCAACCGCGAGCATGAAGCCGTAGAAAAAGTTCAGCCGGTCTTTTCCGGCGAGTCCGGCCTCGCGCAGCAATCGAGGGTGCAGGAGCGAAGGCGAGGCGAGCAAAAGGGCGACGCCGGTAAAGATAAAGATTCCCGAGAATATCTGATCGAAACCCGCGCCATGCCGCCGCGACGCGGCGTAAGCGTTCCATAATTGAAAAATCCACGGGCTGAAAATCGCCGCGGTGGCGAGCGCGATGAGCACGAAGAGAAGAAGTTTCTTGTAAGGCTTCACCCTGACGAATCCATCGACGACTATGTTATAGTCGAAGGTGAATGGCAAACAAAGCGGCGGGAAAGCTCTCCGGCAAAGTCGCGCTGATCACCGGCGCGAGCCGCGGCATCGGCAAGGCGGTCGCGCGGGCGTACGCGAGAGAGGGCGCCAAAGTATTTATCTGCGCGCGCGGCGAGGCGGAGCTCGAGCGCGCCGCGGCGGAAATCCGCGCGGCCGGCGGCGACGCCGCCTTTTCCGCCGCCGACCTCGCGCGCGACGGCGCCGCCGAGCGGATCGTCCGCGAAGTCGAGCGGCGCTACGGAGCGCCCGACGTGCTCGTCAATAATGCCGGTATCCTTGGCCCGCGCGCGCCGATCGTGACGTATCCCGTCGACGCGTGGGAAGAGGTCATGCAGATCAACCTCAATTCCGTCTTCGTCTTGACGCAGGCGACGCTGCGCCTGATGACGGCGCGGCGCGCGGGCTCGATCATCAACGTCTCCTCCGGCGTGGGAAGAGCCGGCAAGGCGCGCTGGGGCGCCTATGCGGTGTCGAAGTTCGCCATCGAAGGCTTCACGCAGGTAATGGCCGACGAGCTGAAAGACTGGAACATCCGCGCGAACGCGGTCAATCCCGGCGGCACGCGCACGAGGATGCGCGCCGAAGCTTACCCCGAGGAAAACGCCGAGACGCTGCCGACGCCCGATGAGATCACTCCGGTTTTTATCTATCTGGCGTCGGACGAATCGACGTCGGTTACCGGCCAGTCGCTCGACGCGCGCGATTGGCTTAAAAAGTAATCCGCGACCCGTCCCGATTGACCCCTCGCCAGCTTTCTTATAAATAGCCAGCCATAACGGGACGGGCCTACGACTATGAAACTCAAACTATTATCCTGCGCGCTGCTCGCTTTTCTCCTGTCGCTCTCCGCGGCTCAAGGCCAGGAGGCGAAGAAGATCAAGATCGGCTATCCCGCGATCGCCTCGAACCAGATCCACATCTGGGTCGCCAAGGACGCCGGTTTGTTCAAACATTACGGACTCGATCCCGAGCTGGTATTCTTCCGCGGCGGCCAGCTCGCGACTCAGGCTCTGGTCGCGGGCGATCCGCCGATCGTCAACATCGGCACCGTCGTGCAGGCGGGACTCCAGGGACATGACCTCGTGTTGATCGCCTCGTCGGAAAACGCTTACGCGTATTCGGTCGTCGCGAAACCGACGACGCTTTCGAAGCTCGAGCAGTTGAAAGGCAAAAAGCTCGGCGTCAGCGGCTTCGGCTCGGCGTCGCACAACGCGGCGCTCATACTGCTGCGGCGCCTCAACCTGGAGCCGAACAAGGACGTCGCGATCGTCGTCGCCGGCGGCACCGCCGAACGGCTGGCGGCGATCGATGCCGGCCGCATCGATGCGACCTTGTTGACGCCGTCGGAGATTCCGCGCGCGAGAAAACAGGGCATGGTGGAAGTTTACGATATGATGGATCTCGGACTCGAGATCCAGGGGAACGGCTTCGCGACAACGCGAGCATACATCAAGGCGCAGCGCGACATCGTTAAGTCGGCGCTCAAAGGCTATGTCGAGGCAATCTATTTCATCCACAGCCGGCCGCCGGAGGCCAAAAAGATCATCGCCAGATACTTACGGACCAGCGACGCCGACGTACTCGACGCGACCGTCGGCTGGTTCAACAAGCGGGTGCCGAAAAAGCCTTATCCAACGCTCAAGGGAATTCAGTTTCTGCTCGATGAGTTCTCCGTCCAGTTCCCGCAGGCGAAAACCGCCAAACCCGAGCAGTTCGTCGACCTGAGTCTGCTGCAGGATTTGGAAAAAGAGGGTTTCTTCAACGAGATGGCGAAGCGCTATCCGTAAGCCTCACGGCTTGAATCCGCCGATCACGGAGCGCGTTTCGCCCTGCCAGAAACACTTCACGCGCTCGAAGCCGGCGCGTTCGAGAAAGCCGAGCTGATCCTCCAGCGTCGGCCGCATACGGTCGAAGTTGAGAAAACAACCGCCGGATTTCAGCAGCGGGAGGATATCGGCGTAGATTCTCTGAATCGTCTTCGTGTCCCGGACATTGTGGATCGCGATCGACGAGACCGCGGCATCGAATCGATCGGGAACCTTCCGGGTCCAGCCCGGCTTGCTGAAGTCGGCAAGAATGTAACCGAAGCGGCCGGCAAACGGCTTCATGCGCTCGCCGCCCAGATCCGCCATCGCCTCCGAGCCGTCTTGGCAGACTGCGCTCGCGTTGGGAAAACGCGCGAGAAGATACATGGCGAGCCCGCCGTAGCCCGCTCCGACGTCGAGGATTTTGATTGCGGCCTCTTTCTTGTACGGCAGCGCCGCAGCGAGGGCCGCGAACGCCTCCTGCCGGTCGGGCTCTCTCCCCTTCTGCCGCTCCGCCCAATCCGCGACGTAATCTTTCGAATCCCAGTCGTGATGGTGCCATGGGTCGGCAATCTTTGCCATGCGCGATCTCCTTGAATAACTATTGATCCGTAGTGATTTGATGATAGATATCATCCCGTGCTATGAGCGCAACCGTGAGGCGAACATGATGAAGACCCGCATGTTTTCTTTGACGGCGAGATCTACGCATTGAGATAGCCATGGCGCTAAAACTCAGAATGACCTGCGGGCCTTACGATCGCGCGCGCGCGTTGATCGACGGCGCGGTCAAGCCCGAGGGCATCGACCTCGACATCACCGTAGCAAAAGACCCGGGACGCCCGCGCGTCGTCCTCCAGGGCGGCTATGACGTCGCCGAGTTCTACAGCGGGCTTTACATCGCGGACCTCGCCTACAAGACCTTCGGCTATACGGCGATCCCGATCTTCGTCAAGCGGATGTTCCGCCATTCGTATATTTATGTGAACAAGCGCGCCGGCATCCGCGCGGCGAAAGACTTGAACGGCAAACGCGTCGGCATCCAGACGTGGTTCACGACGACGGCGCTGTGGGCGCGCGGCATCCTTGCCGACGAGTTCGGCGTCGACTTGAGCTCGATCACCTGGGTCGCCGCGCGGTGGGAGGGCATCGGCAATTGGAAAGCGCCGTCCTGGGTCAAGCTCGAGATCGCGCCGGAAGGCGTGAAGCAGCGCGATCTGCTCGCGTCGGGTCAGGTCGATGCCGGCATCACCACCGAAACCTGGGCGCCCGACGATCCCGATATCGACTTTCTTTTCCCCAACCACGCCGAGCTCGAGCGCGATTACTATAAGCGCACGGGATTTTTCCCCATCATGCACACGCTCTTGATCAAGACCGCCGTGCTGGAAAAAGACCCGTGGGTTGCGATGAGCCTCTACAACGCATGGCAGGAGTCCAAGCAGCGCTGCTACGAATGGCTCGAATGGCAGCGCGTGCATCAGACCGCGCTCTGGTACCGCGCGCTGTGGGAGGAAGAGCGCGCCGCGGGCGGACCCGACTTTTACCGTTGGGGCTTTCGCGATACATGCGCCGAGGTCGATAAAATCCTCGAATACTGCCATCGCGACGGCATGACGCCGCGGCGGATCAAGCCCGAGGAGATGTTTCACCCGAGCACGCTCGATACGTAAGGAACGATGATGAACCAAGCGATCGGCAAAAAATTCCCCGATTTCGAGATGACGGCCGACGACGGCCAAAAGGTGAAGTTATCGGCGATCGCCGCCAATTTTCCGCTGCTGCTGATTTTCTACCGCGGTTACTGGTGACCGAAATGCCAGGTGCAGTTGCGCCTGCTGACGGAATTTCAAAAAGAGCTCGCGGTGAATTACTGCAAGCTCGCGGTCGTGAGCGTCGACCCGCCGGAAGTGAGCGCCGCCTTCAAGACCGGCATGGGCGCAGAATTCCCCTTCCTGAGCGATCACGACCGCGCCGTCGTCAAAGCGCTCGACATGACCGAGACCTCGAAGTCGCGCGGCGTGACGGCGATTCCCTACGGCTTTTCGCTTATGCCCGACCTCACCGTGCACAACATCTACTGCGGCTATTGGTACGTCGGCCGGCCAACCGTCGAAGAGCTGCGCCAGGACCTCCGCGCGATTATGAAGAAATGCCGGTCGGATTTCGATCCGCAGGCGTGACGCGGCCCACGACACCGCATTGACCCGCGCCCGGCGCATTCCGCGATTCCTTAACACTCCTCGGGTAAAGACCCTACGTCTTTTTACATCCGTGGGGCAAAAGCCCCCGTTGACTTAAGAACGTCCGCGCCTGAAGTTGTAGCATGGACGTCTGGCACGGCGGCCGCGACGCGGCGTTACCGGGGCCCGAGGTATCGCCGTTCGACCGGCATCCACGCCTCGCCGTCGCAGGTATTTTGATCGTGTCCTTCGCGATTCTGGCACTGGTCGCCGAGGCGGGGCTTCGGTTTCTCGTCAATTATCGCATTGATTATTACACCTACGTCACCACCTCGAACTCGACACACGTCTACCCGTACGGCGAGATGCACATCAATTCGTTCGGGTACCCGGATGTCGAATGGAACTTATCCGACAAGCGTCCGCGCATCGGCGTCATCGGCGATTCCGTTACGGCCGGGGTCGGCGCCGGCGCGGGCTATCGCTATACGGATATTCTCGGCCAGCGATTTCCCGACCGCGTCTTCTTCAACTTCGCCGGCGTTGGCGCCGATGGCATCAGCGGCGATGCAGTCATCCAAGACATCCTCGCGCATGTACATCGCTTCGGCCTGAAGAAAATCGTGTATGGAATGAATCTCAACGACATCCTGCCGACGGCCGCAGGGCGCGACGCCGTGCAGGAAAGCGCTCCGATCAAGACGCTCGATTACGTGCGTTCTTATTTCGACGGCTTACGAGGGCGCTCCTATCTTTACAATGCGCTGCGCACGCAGGCGAAATTTGCGCTCCTTCGTTTGGGCTATGAGGTGCATGGCATGGAGGCTTTCGAACTCATGCCCGTGAAAAACGAAAGCGCCATCCACGACACCGCAACGCGCATCAACAAGCTGGCCCGCGCGCTGCGCGAGCAAGGTGTCGGCTTTTGCACAGTCATCTTTCCTTACGAGATGCAGATTTCTTCCGAAGCATCGCGCATCTACAGGGCTCAGGGGATCAAATGGGAGCCGGCTTTCGATGCCGGGCTGACGCAGCAAACGCTGCTTTCGTATTTCGACGGCTCATTTAGAACAGTGAACGGTCTCAAGGCGTTTCGCGAGACCGCGAATCGCTCCGCCAGGGTGGGTGAATACTTCGTCTACAATCTCGGTGACAAGCTCGACTGGAACCACCCGAACCGCGCCGGGCACCGAGTAATTGCGGAGTATCTAGCGAGCCAGGCGACCGATTGCGTGACGCCTTGAGGATTTCGAGGCCGAAGGATTATGCACATACTCGGAATATCCGCGTATTATCATGATAGCGCTGCATGCCTCGTGCGCGACGGCGCGATTGTCGCCGCCGCGCAGGAAGAGCGCTTCACGCGCAAAAAATTCGACGCGCGTTTTCCCGCCCGCGCAATCCGCTACTGTCTCGAGGAGACGGGCATCTCGCTGAAGGACGTTCAACACGTCGTCTTCTATGACAAGCCGCTCGTGAAATTCGAGCGGCTGCTGGAAACGTACGTCGCGTTCGCGCCGAAAGGGATCAAGTCGTTCCTGGCCGCGATGCCGGTGTGGCTCAAAGAGAAACTGCTGCTCAAAGGCGTGCTGCAAAACGAGCTGATCGCCCTCGACGGGATCGCGAAAAAGAAAGACCTCCCGCAGCTGCTGTTCACCGAACATCATGAGGCGCATGCCGCGTCGGCGTTCTATCCGTCGCCGTATCGATCGGCCGCCGTGCTGTGCATGGACGGAGTCGGCGAATGGGCGACGACGTCGGCGTGGCTCGGCGAAGACCACACGCTCAAGCCGCTGTGGCAGATCGATTTCCCCCACTCGCTCGGGCTGCTTTACTCTGCTTTCACCTATTACACCGGCTTCAAGGTGAATTCGGGCGAATATAAAGTCATGGGCCTTGCACCCTACGGCAAGCCGAAGTACGTGCAGGCAATCTACGATCATTTGATCGATCTCAAGCCCGATGGGACGTTCCGGCTGAAGATCGAGTATTTTAATTATTGCACCGGCCTCACGATGACGAACGGCAGGTTCGACGATCTATTCGGCGGCCCGCCGCGCAAGCCGGAGACCCTCCTCACCCAGCGCGACATGGACTTGGCGCGCTCGGTCCAGGAGGTCACTGAAGAAGTCGTTCTGCGCCTGGCGCGCACCCTGCATCACGAGACCGGTGCGGAAAACTTGTGTCTCGCCGGCGGCGTCGCGCTCAACTGCGTGGCCAACGGGCGTATCCTCCGCGAAGGACCATACAAAGGCTTGTGGATTCAGCCGGCCGCCGGCGACGCGGGTGGCGCCATCGGCGCCGCGCTGACAGGGTGGCACGCGTTCGAAAACCAGGGCCGCAGGGCGGACGGCAAACGCGACGCGATGCGCGGCGCGCTGCTCGGGCCTTCCTACAGCAGCGATGAAATCGAATCGTTCCTGCAGCGGAAGCAGGCGCCGTATACGCGGCTGAGCGACGAGATCCTGTTCGAGCGTCTTGCCGAGGAAATATCCGCGGGTAAGATCGTTGGATGGTTTCAGGGCCGCATGGAATTCGGACCGCGGGCGCTAGGCGCCCGGACAATTATAGGCGACGCCCGCAACCCGACGATGCAGTCGGTCATGAACCTCAAGATCAAGTACCGCGAATCGTTCCGACCGTTCGCGCCCTCCGTCCTCCGCGAGCGCGTCTCGGATTACTTCGAGATGGACGCCGACAGCCCGTACATGCTGCTCGTCGCCCCAGTGCAGCAGGCACGACGATTGCCGATGACCGACGATCAGCGCGCGCTCTGGGGGATCGACCTGTTGAACGTGCCGCGCTCCGACATTCCCGCCGCGACGCACGTGGATTATTCCGCGCGCGTCCAAACGGTGCACAAGGAGATGAACCCGCGCTACTACAATCTGCTCAAGGTGTTCGAAGCGAAGACCGGCTGCCCGGTCGTGGTGAACACCTCGTTCAACGTGCGCAACGAACCGATCGTCTGCTCGCCGGAGGATGCCTATCGCTGCTTCATGCGCTCGGCGATCGACATTCTCGTGCTGGAGAGCTGCCTGCTTTATAAGAACGAGCAGCCCCCGCTCGACGGGGACAGCGACTGGCAGAAGGAATTCGAGCTCGATTGAGGATAGCTATGAGCGATAAGCCGCCACTTGAAAAATTGCGCTCCTTCGGCCTAACCGTCGGAGGCATTTTCGCGCTGATAGGCTTTTGGCCGCCGGTCGTTCACGGCGTGGCTCCGCGCTGGTGGGCGGTCGTCGCGTCTATATTTTTTCTCCTGCCGGCACTGGTTTTCCCCGGCGCGTTGTTCTGGCCTTTCAAAGGGTGGATGGCCTTCGGTCATATCATGGGCTGGATCAACACGAGAATTCTTCTGGGCCTGGTTTTCTACGGGGTCGTGACGCCGCTCGGAATCCTTCGCGGCTGGCTGGGAAAAGATCCGATGGGGCGGCGCCTGCGACCTGACCTCGATAGCTACCGCGTAGCGCGAAATCCGCGGTCGGCATCGCATCTGCAACGACAATACTAACCCGCGGAGAGATTCAATGACCGAACTTTTCTTCGAGCTCTGGTCCTTCATGAAGGAGCGAAAAAAATTCTGGCTCCTCCCCATCATCGTCTGTTTGGTCCTTTTGGGCGGTTTGACGGTGCTCTCCGGAACCGCCGTCGCGCCGTTTATTTACACGCTTTTCTGACGAGCCGACCGCGCACCGCTTGCGCGCCCGGCTTCTTCCGGGCTATATGTCCGGGCTAAATCTTTCGTGCGAATCCTGCGTGGGTCGCCCGGTAAGCCGGACCTCACATTCGTGCTACCGTAGGCATCGCGCGTTGCGCGTTGGCATTTCGGCCCTCGGGCAAGCTGTGGTACACTAGCTGTATGACACAGGACGAGATCAAATCGACCTTGGAAAAGGCGCTGCCGGATTCGACGGTTCGTGTCGACGATCTCACCGGCGGCGGCGACCATTTCCAGGTCTGGATCATCACCCCGGCGTTCGCCGGAAAATCTCTTGTGGAACAACATCAAATGGTTTATGGAGTCCTGAAAGACGCGCTCGGGAGCGAGCAGATTCACGCGCTGGCGCTGAAAACTTACACGCCGGAGCAGTGGGAGCGGCTCGCGGCGAAGTCCTAGGAGGAGCGATGGACGACGTACAAAACAAGATCGATCAGAAGGTAAAGGACAACAAGGTCATGCTTTTCATGAAGGGCTCGCCGCAGGCGCCGATGTGCGGCTTCTCCGCGCATACGGTCGAAATCCTGCAATCCTACGGCTATCCTTTCGAGACCGCCGATGTGCTCGCGGACCCGGCGGTGCGCGAGGGCATCAAGCGCTATACCAACTGGCCGACAATCCCGCAGGTCTTCATCGACGGTAAATTCGTCGGCGGCTGCGACATCGTGCACGAGTTGCACGAGCGCGGCGAGCTGGAGCCCATGCTCAAGAACGCGTTCGAGAAATAGGCGGGTCGCGATGGCGGAAGCGGTCAAGTTCTACTACAAGTCCACCTGAACTACTTGCCGCAAAGCAAGAAGTTTCTTGCAAGGGAAAAAAGTTCCGCTGGAAGAGCGCGAGTACGGCAAGAACCCGCTCTCGGAGAAAGAGTTGCGCGATCTCCTCGCCGGCGTCGAGGTCGAGACTTTCCTGAATCCACGGAACGCGCTCTACCGCGAGCGCAACATGAAACAGAAGCCGCCGGCGCGCGAAGACGCGATCAAGATGATTTTAAAGGAGCCGAATCTCTTGAGGCGGCCGGTCATCGTCAAAGGCCAAAAGAAACTCCTCGGCTTCAATGAAGCCGAAGCCGCGAAGCTGCTGTAACCCGGAGGTGGAGGATGGGGCGTCAGGTTAGAAGGAACGAACTGCACGCGCGACGCGTCCGGCGGCAGCGTCTAAAGCAGCTCCGCGACCGCTACGCCAAGGCGAAAACGACCGCCGAAAAGGAAAAAATCATGGAGAAAGTCGCGCGCGTCGCGCCTTCGCTCTCCTCCGAGCAATTCCTGGCGCCGATCAAGACCGTTTGAGACCCCTCCGGTCCCCGCCTCGACCATTCATCGCCTTCACCCATTTAGGTCCATTTCCACCCGCGTTTCGCACGTGCGAAACGCCGCTAAACATAGTATACTCCGCACCGTAACCTCTCCATGAACTCGCGTAGAGTTGCGACCGGCATTCCGGGCCTCGACCCGCTCATCGAAGGCGGATTTCCCGCAGGGAAAAGTTATTTGCTCACCGGCGCCGCCGGAACCGGCAAGAGCATCTTCTGCATGCAGTTCGTCCTGAAGGGACTCGGCGACGGCGAAAAGGCGGTCTACGTTTCCGTCGACGTCAAGCCCAACACCATCCTGGAGCATGCGGCGGCGCTCGGCTGGGACCTCGCCAAATACGTGAAGACCAAGCAGCTCTTGATCCTCGACGCGTCGGCCTATTTCCTCGCGCGCGCGGGCTCGCGCGACAAAGAGCTCGACGTGCAGAAGACCGTCACCGACCTCGGCGCGTATGTCAAAAACATGGAAGCGGCGCGTGTGGTGATTGACCCCGCCGGCCCGTTCATCATGCAAGGGGATTCGGCGACGCGCGCGCAGGAAAACATGCGCATGCTCGTGCATGCGCTGGAAGAAGACGTCAATTCGACGAATCTGCTGACTTCATACGCGCTCGCGGATCCCGGCAGCACGGCGTCCGGCATCGAGGAGTATCTCGTCGAAGGCGTCCTCGCGCTCGCGATCTCACGGACGCAGGACCGCATCGTGCGGACGCTCGCTATCCGCAAGATGCGCGGCACCGCGATCGATCTCACCGAATATCCTTTCACGATCAAGAAGCCTAAGGGACTCGTGCTGAGCCCGCTGCTCTAAAATGGCCGACCGGAAAAAAATCTTCATCGCCGACGACGACCGGTTTTTTCGCGAGCTTTACCAGATGGTGCTGGGCGAAGAGGGCTACGACGTCACCTTCGCCATCACGGGCAGTGAGGCGGTCGAAAAATGGCCCGGCAACGATCCCGACCTGATCATCCTGGATGTGCTCATGCCGGGGCTGAACGGCTACGAGGTGTGCACGAAACTGCGCGAGATGCCGGACTTCGCGATGACGCCCATTCTCATGCTCACCGGCCTCTCCGCCGACGACGACAAGATCAAAGGCTACAATGTCGGCGCCGACGATTTCTTGACCAAGCCGTTCTCGCCCAAGGTCTTCCGCGAGCGGGTGAAAAACATCCTCGATCGGAGCAATGCGAGAAAAGTTGTTGCAGCACCGGCTTCCGCTGCCGCTGCGCCGGCGCCTGCCGCGGCGACCGCGCCTGCCGAAGCGCCCGCCGTTGCATCCACACCGCAGAAAGCCGCCGAGCCCGTGCGGAGACTCGAGCCTGGCGCCGACGTTTTCCAGGAACTCTTCGGCGGTCCGGTGCCGCACGGCGTGAATGTGCTCATGACGGGGTCGCTGGGGAGCGGCAAGTCTTCGTTATCGCGCTTGTTCCTCGCCGAGGGACTCAAACACGGCGAGAAATGCATGTTCATCTGCCTCGACGAAAGCCCCGGCAGAATCCGCCAGACGCTCACGGCAAAGCACGGGGTTGACGCCGCCGCGTTGGAAGCCGGCGCGGCGCTTCGCTTTATCGACGCCTATTCATGGAGCGGCGGCCGCATCCCCGCCGAGGAGCCGTTCGCTGTCAAAGGCGCGCTCGACCTCTCCGAGCTTTCCTCGCTCGTCACCGAGGCGGCCGAGGAGCTCGAGCAGACCGACAGCGCGAAAAAAGGCGGCCGTCGCGCGCTCGACTCGCTTTCCAGCCTCTTTCTAAAATTCGATTTGCCGTACATCCAGCGCTTCATCGCCTACCTCGCGCGCTCCGGCCAGTTCGCGGATGTGACGACGCTGTTCATTATCGAGCAGGGCACCTGCGACGAGCAGGCGCTCAACAATATTAAGTACCTGATGGACGGCGTGCTCGAGTTTAAGCAGGACGATCAGCGATTCCTCGCCAAAGTGCAGTCGCTCAAATGGGCTCCGGCGAAGCCGGAATGGCTCGATCTCACCCAACGGGCAGGATAAAACCGATGGAATCCCCCATGAAACTCCTGGTTGTCGAAGGCCTCAAGCGCACGCCCCGGCAGTTTTGGGAGAACTTAGAGGCGAAAGGCTACGTGGTTTCGCCGCTGCAAAACGCCTCGGAGTGTCCGCCGATCCTGGCGGCGGAAAACGACTGCGCCGTCCTGGTCGATGTCGATTTCACGAAGAGCGGCGTGGAGGCGATCGGCGAGATCCGCGGCGCCGCGCCGAACGCGCTCATCTTGGCGCTCGGATCGCAGGAAAAGCTCGTCGCACTCGACAAGGCGCTCGAATCCGGCGCGAGCGATTTTCTCATCAAACATCCAGATCTCTCGCATCTCGAAGAGATCCCGTACGCGATCGCCCGCGCCAAAGCCGCCGTCGCGCTCAAGCGGGAGATGGACGAGCTCAGGAAAAAGCTCGGCGCCGACAGCAACTTCGTGTCCGACTACATCCTGCACGTCACGCAGGATCTCAAAGGCCCGCTCGCCGCAATGATGGGCTATATCGAGATCGCCGCTTCGCTGATCCCCGAAGGCGCGCCGCCGAACCAATTGCTCTCGCTCCAACGCATCGAGGCGCTTGCGCGCCACCTGCTCGAGCTCATCACCAATCACACCAACGCCATCGAGATCCAAAGCGGCAAGATCGAGATGCACAAGGTGACGCAGCCGATCAAGCAGGCGCTCGAGCTCGCGGTTCACGATCGCAAAGCGACGGCGGGCGCCAAGAATGTCGAGATCATCCTCGAGGCGCCGGATGACCTGCCGCCGGTCGCGATCGACGTCTTTCAGATCGAGCGCGCCGTCGGGAATATCATCAACAACGCGATCAGCCTGTCGCCGGCCGGAAGTCAGGTGACCGTCGTGGCGGAAGCGAAAGACGGCGAGGTTAGAGTCACCGTCAAAGATAACGGCGCAGGCATCACCGAACAGGAGCGGCCGCATATGTTCGACCGCACCAAAACGCTGCGCCGGCGCGGCGGCGACATCGACACCGTCGGCCTCTATGTCGCCGAGCGCATCATGACGCTCCACGGCGGCCGCATCGATGTGGAAAGCGACGCGCTCGAAGGCAACGCGCTGATCGCTTGCTTGCCGGTCGCCGGATAATGCACGATTTTGCGTCGGCGTCGGGATTTCCACACCTGGACAACCCGGACCCCTACCGTTAGACTCCTCTGCGTGAAGCCCTGGCCGGCGCTGCTTCTGCTTCCGCTGTTGGTCTCTCCCCTGCACGCCGCCGATATTCGCTTCGTCACCTGGCGCGACACGCAAGGGTATTTGGAGCCGCTGATCGCGGATTTCGAGGCGCATAATCCCGACCTCAAAATCGTCCGCGACGTCGGCCCGCACTCCTCCACCGAATTTCACGACCTGCTCGCGCAAAAATTCCGGAACCGCGACCGCGAGATGGACGTCTTCTTCATGGACGTGATCTGGCCGGCAGAGTTCGCGTCCGCCGGCTGGGCGCTACCGCTCGACCGCTTCTTTCCGCGCGAGGCGCAAAAGAAATTCCTTCCCGCGACGATCCGCGCCAATACGTACGCCGGCGCGATCTACGGCGTGCCGCTCTTTGTCGATGCGGGCCTGCTCTATTACCGCAAGGACCTGCTGCAAAAATATAAACTTTCGCCGCCGCGCACTTGGCCCGAGTTGGTCGAGCAGGCAAAGACGATTGTCGCCGGCGAGAAACACGCCGGCCTCACGGGCTTCTCGGGGCAGTTCAAGCAGTACGAGGGCCTCGTCTGTAACATGATGGAATACATTCTCAGCAACAACGGGGACCTATGGGACGAGACGCGGCTTTCCGGGGCGCTTCGCTTCCCCGCGGCGCAGGAAGCGGCGCGCTTCGTGCGCGACCGTATCATCGGCGAGATAGCGCATCGCGGCGTGCTCGCCTATCAGGAGCCCGAGTCGCTCGCGCTATTCAGCGAGGGCCGGGCGGTCTTCCACCGCAACTGGCCTTACGCGTGGGCGGAGGCGAACGACGCGCATAAATCGAAAATCGCCGGCCAGGTCGGGATGACGACGCTGCCGGCGTTTCCCGGCGGCTCGAGCGCGGCGGCGCTCGGCGGCTGGCAGCTCGGCATCAGCCGCTATTCGCGGCGCCCCGAACTCGCCTGGCACTTCGTCGAATTCATGACGCGCGCCGAGACGCAGAGGCGCATCGCACTCCAGACCGGCCGCGGCATGGCGCGCGAGGCGGTTTACCGCGACCCCGAAGTGCTGGAGAAATATCCGCAGTTCCGCATGCAGCTCGCCGTCTCGATGCGCGCGGTGCCGCGCCCGACGACGCCCGTGTACGTGCCGCTGTCGAACATCATGCAGCGCTACTTCAGCACCGCGATCTCGGCGCGCGATTCGGACATCGACCGCCTCGCGCGCCACGCCGACCGCGAGATGGACCGCGTCCTCGACCTGCTGCGGCCGAGGGCGGCGCGATGAAGCGCGCCGACCGCGCCGCCGTCTGGTTCGTCCTGCCGAGCCTGTTTCTCGTCGCGCTATTTTCCATCTATCCGATCTGCGCCTCCGTGCGGCTGGGCTTTTACCGCACGATCCTCATGCTACCGTGGCTGGGCGAGAAATTCGTCGGCCTGGAGAACTACGCCGACCTCGCCACCGACGCGGTCGCGCTGCAATCGCTCGGCGTGACACTCCTATTCGTCGGGGCCAGCGCGACGATGGAAGTGCTGGTTGGCGCGGGCATGGCCCTGCTGTTGAACGAATCGTTTCGCGGCCGCGGGCTCGTGCGCGCCGCGGTGCTGGTGCCGTGGGCGATTCCCACGGTCGTCTCCTCGCAGATGTGGCGCTACATCTTCAACGACCGGTACGGGCTTTTCAACTTTCTTGTTTTCGGCCGCGATACTTCGCGCTATATCGCGCCGCTCGCCGAGCCCTGGTTGGCGCGCGCCGCGATCATTTTCGCCGACGTGTGGAAGACGAGCTCGTTCGCCGCGCTGATCGTTCTCGCGGGACTGCAGACGATTCCCGACGAGCTCTACGAAGCGGCGGAGGTCGACGGCGCCGGCGCGTGGCAAAAGCTCCGGCGCATCACGCTGCCGCTGTTGAAGCCGGCGCTGCTGCTCGCGCTGCTGTTCCGCACAATCGATGCGTTCAAGGTTTTCGATCTCGTCTTCGTCATGACGCAGGGCGGCCCGGCCGACGCAACCAACGTGCTGCAGTTCTACGGCTATAAAAAGATCTTCGCGGAGGGCATGATCGGCTACGGCTCGGCGATCGCCGTCGGCGTCTTTCTCATCTCGCTCGCGCTCGCTCTGCTCTACATAAGGCTCATCGGCGCGCGCGTGCTCGAGCCCGGAGCCGCGCGGTGAAAACATTCCTGCTGCCGCTCGCGGTCGCCGCCGTCGGAATCTACAGTCTGCTGCCTTTTCTCTGGTTCGTCCTCGCGTCGTGGAAGAGTCCCGCGCAGCTGACGGCGATTCCGCCGGTAATCGTTCCGGAGTTTCACTGGGGCTTCTACCGCTCGGCGATCGTCAATTACGGTCTGCTCGGCTACATCGAGAACAGCGCGATCGTCGCCGCCGCCACGACGGTCGTGAGCATCGCGATCGGCGCGCTCGCCGCCTACGCGCTGACGCGGTTTCACGCGGCCTGGCTCAGGTGGTATCTACTCGTTCTCCTCTGCGTCTCGATGTTCCCGCAGATCGCGGTCGCGGGGCCGGTCTGGCGCATCCTCGACGCGCTCGGCTGGCTCAACCGCTATCCTGGAATTATCGTCGCGTATATCTCCTTCTCGCTGCCGCTCGCGATCTGGATTCTCAGCACATTCTTCAAAGAGCTGCCGTACGAGATCGAAGAAGCAGCGCTTGTCGACGGCTGCACGCGCGCGCAGGCGCTCAGAAGAATCGTCCTGCCGCTCGCGGCGCCGGGCATCTTCACCGCGGCGATTCTCGTCTTCATCTACGCCTGGAACGAGTTCTTCTTCGCGCTGATCATCCTGACCTCGCCGCCGCTCCAAACCTTGCCCGTCGGCATCGCGCTCTTTCCCGGCGAATACACGATCCCTTGGGGCGAGCTTGCCGCGGCCTCGGCGATCGCGACCTTGCCGCTGATCGCGCTCACGCTCCTCTTCCAGCGCCGCATCGTCCGCGGCCTCTCGGCCGGCGCGGTGAAGGGCTAACGATGGCTTCGCTCACGGTCCAAAACATCTCGAAATCTTTTGGGCAGGCGGGCGTCATTAAAAATCTCTCCTTCGAAGTGCGCGACGGCGAATTCTGTGTGCTGCTCGGTCCGTCCGGCTGCGGCAAAACGACGCTGCTGCGCATCATCGCCGGATTGGAGGAGGCGTCCGGCGGCACGATCGTGATCGGCGACCGGCGCGTCGACACGCTGGCGCCCCGCGATCGCGACCTCGCGTTCGTATTCCAGACCTACGCGCTTTATCCGCATCTCACGGTCGCGGAGAATCTCGCCTTCACGCTCGAAGTGCGCGGCGCGGCGCGCGCTGAGATCCGCCGCCGGGTCGACGAGACGGCGAAGACCCTCGGCCTCGACGGGCTGCTCGCGCGCAAACCGCGCGAGCTCTCCGGCGGACAGCGGCAGCGCGTCGCTGTCGGCCGCGCGATTATCCGGCACCCGAAGCTTTTTCTCTTCGACGAACCGCTATCGAACCTCGACGCGGCGCTCCGTGGCGAGATGCGCGTCGAGCTCGCGCGCCTGCACAAGCGCCTCGGTGCGACGATCCTCTACGTGACGCACGACCAGGCCGAGGCGATGACGCTTGCCGACAAGATCATCGTGCTCGACCGCGGCGCCATCCAGCAGACCGGCGCTCCCGCCGAAATCTATCATGCGCCGGCCAATCTTTTTGTCGCCGGCTTCGTCGGCAGCCCGCGCATGAACTTCGCCGAAGGCGCCGTCAACGGCGCAGGTTTGTTCATCGGCGAGGATTGCCGCTTCGATGTATCGGAAATGCTGCCGGATAACGTTAAACGCGGAGACACGCCGCTTACGATAGGCATTCGACCGGAAGACTTAACGATCGCCGCAGATGGACCGGCGGCGATCGAGGGCCGCGTCGAAATCGTCGAGGATTTAGGCTCCGACAAATTCGTCCACGTCGCGAGCGCCGGGCGGGGCTGGGTCGCGCGCATGGCGCCCGAGGCGCCGCTGAAGCCGGGCGGTGCCGTGCGGCTTCGTGCGGCCGACGGAAAACTCCACATCTTCCACAGCGGCCGGCGCATCGGCCGATAGTCGTAGATTTACCTGCATCCAGTAAACATCTGGATTGACCCAACCTGCTCCGGAGCTAGAAGTGAATGAGCAGCGGTTCCGCTGCAATTTAAATTCCACGAAAGGGGGTGAGTCAATGTCATTGAAAACATTGCTCGCCATTATGGCTATCGTCCCGCTGGTGGGTCTCGCCGCGTGCAAGAACAACGCGAGGGACAACAGCTCGGGAACGAACCTCTCGAGAAACAGCGGCGATACGGGCACGACCAGCAGCTCAGGCGGAACGGTCGGCAGCTCGCCAACCTCTCCGACGCCTAGCTCGCCGGGATCTTCGCCAAGCGGGTCGGCGTCATCCGAGCAGAGCTCCTCGGGCTCGCCGATGGATTCGGGCGCAGGCTCGGCGGCAGGCTCGAGCTCGGCCGGCGGCGAATCGGGCAGCTCCAACGCCGCGGGTCAGCGCGGATAATGAAACTGGCGTAGTCGCAGCTTCGCTGCGACTTTAATCCAGCCGCGAACATAGGCACGGCTGGAAATAAAAAGGCCGCCGGCATCAGCCGGCGGCCTTTTTTTGTTCATGCAGCACTCGCTGCAATGACTTAGTCGTGACGGTAGTAATCGTACCAACCGTTATTTTGCGCGAAGTCACGCCGATCGTGTCTCAGCTCCGCCATGTCGCGGCGCAGCCTCGCCTCGTCATCGCGAATTTTCTGCTCGTCCAACGCGAGCTGTCTGCGTCCGGCACCGTTGCGGAGATGCCTGTTATAAATGTTGCGGTCGCGAGCCAGTTGCTCTTGATCGCGGTCGATTACCCTCTGGTCGTAGCGGATCTCGCCGCGGTACTGGGCGTGAACGGGAGCGGAGACGCCGATGAGAGATCCTGCCAGTAAGCCGCCTATGACAATGTTCTTGTACGATTTCTTCATATCTCCCTCCTTTGCGGGCCCGAAGGCCTCGACGATTAAAAACAGCAACGCGCGTGCCAGGAAAAACGTACGGCATACGGCGTATTTTCAGCGCAGAAAAAGAGTGACGGGTGAAGAATCGTGCGGGAGGGGAAGATTCTTCCTTAGGGTGAATACCCCAGGCGTATCAACTCACAAATGCGCCGCGGCTTCCTTATCGAGAAACCACGACAATCGACCGTTCGTCGGCGCTACGCGCGCGGCGGGAAGATCGGCGCCGTCGCGTAGCGTTTGTTTAACCACGCCGGCTTTCGCTTTGCCCGCGACGAGAAAAGCTACTTCGGCGGCGGAGTTCAACACCGGCAGCGTGAATGTGATGCGGTACGTCTTGAGCTTCTCGACATAGGCCGCGATCACTAGCCGCTCTCTTTCTGCGAGCGCAGCGCTGCCCGGAAACAGCGACGCGGTATGGCCCTCCTCGCCGATGCCGAGGAGAATGAGATCGAAGCGGGGAAATGTGCCGGGAGGCGATGCAAAAAAATCGCCTAGAGCGGCTTCATATGCCGCGGCGGCTTTTTCGGGTCCGCGCTCGGTCTCGATGCGATGAATGTTCGCCTGCGGCGCCGGCACGCGCGCAAGCAGCGCCTCGCACGCCATGCGATAGTTGCTGTCGGAATGATCGGCCGGCACCGAGCGCTCGTCACCCCAGAAAAAATGCACCCGGTCCCACGCGATCCGCGAGCGGAATTCGTCGGCGGCGAGCGCCGCGTAGAGCGCGCGCGGCGTGTTGCCACCCGAAAGCGCGACCGCGAAGCGTCCCGCGCGCGCAATCGCCTCGTCCGCCGCGCGCATCCACTCGAGCCCGGCTTTGCGGGCGAGATCAGCGATATCGGCGCAGACGATTTCCTCGTACTGCGTCATGATCCGTCCTGCGCGTGTGCGCCGTAATATGCCGCGCCGCGAAGCGCCGTCTCTTCGTTGAGGATAACCTGGACCGGGACCCGCGCCAGCAGCTCGGCGTATCGGCCTTTGCCGACAAACGACTTCATAAACGTGCCGTCCAGGAGCTTTTTGAGGATCTTCGGCGCGATGCCGCCGCCGACGCATACGCCGCCGAGCGCCTTGGCCCTGAGCGCCAGGTTGCCCGCCTCGGCACCATAAGAGGACGCGAAGATATCGAGCGCGTGCACGCAGATCTCGGCCTCGCCGGCGAGCGCCGTCAGTGAAATCGCGGCGGTCGGATCCTGCTTTGCGAGCCGGTCGGGGAGCCACGCGGGCACCTCGTAACGGCCCGAGTCCTTGAGGAAGTTATAAATGTTGAAAATCCCCGGGCCGGAGATCACCCGCTCGTAGCTCACGTGGCCGAAGCGGGCCGCAAGGTACGAAAGCAGCTCGATGTGCTGCGGCGTGTGCGGCGCGTAGTCGGCGTGGCCGCCCTCTGAAGCGAGCACGCGATAAGCGCCGCCGACCGGATACAGAATGGCCTCGCCGAGACCGGTGCCGGCGGCGATCAGGGCCATGTTCGCGCGCGGGTCGCAGCTGCCGACGTTCAGCACGGTGTATTCGGAGCTATCGAGCGTGCCCGCGCCGTAGCCCGTCGCCTCGAGGTCATTGAGCAGAGCGACGGAGCCTAGTCCGAGATGGCGCGCGAGGGCGCGGCCGTCGATGAACCAAGGCAGGTTCGGCGTTTTAACGGTCTCGTCGATGACGGGTCCGGCGACGCCGAAGCATGCGCCGGTCGGCGCCAACGGATAGGCCGCGGTAAAGTCGTTCAGGACGGCTTCAAGCGAAGGATAATCTTTGCTGGGGAAAATTTTCTTTGCACGTTGGACGAGCTTTCCGGCATCGAGGGTAAATAGCGCGATCCGCGTCTTCGTTCCCCCGATGTCGCCGGCCAGGATCATAGTTTCAGGTTTAAGGTTTTCGAGTTTCACGTAAAGACGTTCATGAGGTGAAATCCGAAGCGTGCTTTGTCAGTCCCCGTATGTGGACGTCCTTTTTTGAGATCTTCCGATATTTGAAACCGTAAACCTGAAACTAGAAACGTCTGTTATAGTTTCCGCCAATGATGGCCGTCCTTTTCGATGAATGCGTCCGCCTCTTTTGGCCCCCAGCTTCCCGCCGGATAGCCGGGAATGAAATCGCTCCGCGTCTTGTGCCACGCATCGATCAGCGGCGTCAGAAGGCTCCACGCGAGCTCGACCCAATCCTGGCGCGTAAACAGCGTCGAGTCGCCGCGCAGCGCATCGACAAGCAGCGTCTCGTAGGCCTCGGGAGGCGCGGCGCCGAAGGCGACTTCGTAATCGAAGTCGAGGCTGAGCGAGTTGACGCAGACTTCCGGTCCCGGCGGCTTAACCTCGAATGTAAGCGAAACGCCTTCGTCGGGCTGGATGCGCATGACCAGCACGTTCGAGCCGAGGCCGTCGACCGCGGCGCACGATTGGAAGAACGACAGAGGCGGCTTTTTGAAGTGGATCGCGATCTCGGTCACGCGCTTCGCGAGCCGCTTGCCCGAGCGCAAATAAAACGGCACGCCCTGCCAGCGCCAGTTGTCGATCCAGAGCTTAAGCGCCGCGTACGTTTCCGTCGTCGACCCGGAATCGACGCCTTCCTCCTGGCGGTAGCCCGGCACCGGCTTGCCGTTGATCTCGCCGGCGCCGTACTGGCCGCGGACCGCCTCGTCCGGCGAGATCGGCCGGATCGCGTGCAACACTTTCGCCTTTTCGTCGTGCACCGCGTCGGCGGCGAAGAACGCCGGCGGCTCCATCGCCGTCATGCACACGAGCTGCAAGAGATGATTCTGAAACATGTCGCGCAGCGCGCCCGCCTGCTCGTAATATCCGCCGCGGCTCTCCACCCCGACGGTCTCGGCCGCGGTGATCTGCACGTAATCGACGTAGCGCCGATTCCAGATCGGCTCGAAGACGGCGTTGCCGAAACGAAAGACGAGAATGTTCTGCACCGTCTCCTTTCCGAGATAATGATCGATGCGGTAGATCTGACTCTCGTCGAAGAACTCGTGCAGCTCGCGATTGAGCTGCCGCGCGGTGTCGAGATCGGTGCCGAACGGCTTTTCGACGACGAGCCGGGTCCAGCCGCCGGTTTCCTGATGGCGGCCGGCGAGCCCGGCGACGGCGATCTGGCGCGCCACGGGCGCGTACTGGTCCGGAGGGATCGCTAGATAAAGCACTCTCCTGCCCTCGGTGCTGTGCTCGCGCTCTAGTTTGTAGAGGCGGTCTTTCATTCGTAGATAGCTGTCCGGCTCGCGGTAGTTGGCGGGGATATAATGAAGCAGGTCGGCGAAGCGCGACCATTCGGCCTCGTTTCCGATCCCACCGCGGGAGAAGCGCTCGATAGCCTCGCGCATCTGGCGGCGGAAGTCGTCGTCGCTCACCGCCGATCGGGCGCTGCCGACGATGAGCAGCCCCTCGGGCAGACGCCGGTTCACATGAAGATGATACAGCGCAGGAATGAGCTTTCGCTTGTTGAGATCCCCGGTCGCGCCGAAGATCACCAGCACGCTGCGCTCCGGGTGCGCCGCGGCGCGCGCGGACTCGCGCAGGGATTCCATCGTCGCTTCCACGCTCAGTCCTTCTTGATCGCGTGCCCGCCGAATTCGTGGCGCATCATCGCGAGCAGCTTATCGCTGAACGAATCCGTGTCGCGCGAGCGCAGCCGCTCGAGCAGCGACAGCGTAATAACGGGGGCGAACACATCGAGGTCGACGGCCTCGAAGGCCGTCCAGCGTCCCTCGCCGGAGTCGTCGACATAAGGCTTGATGCCCGTAAGCGCCGGATTGTCCTTGAGGCCTTCCGCGATCAGATCGAGCAACCACGAGCGCACGACGCTGCCGGTGCGCCAGATCTCAGAGACCTGGTGCAAGTCGATATTGAATTCTTTTTTCCGCTGTATGATCGCGAATCCTTCGGCATACGCCTGCATCATGCCGTACTCGATGCCATTGTGGATCATTTTGACGAAGTGGCCGGCGCCGCTCGGCCCGACGTGGCCCCAACCTTGATCGTGCGCCGGCGCGAGCGTTTGAAAAATCGGCGTCAGCCGCTCGACGGGCGCGCGCGCGCCGCCGATCATCAGGCTGTAGCCTTCCTTGAGACCCCAGATGCCGCCGCTCGTGCCGCAGTCGATGTAATCGATGCCTGAGGCGATCAGATCTTCGGCCCGGCGCATCGTATCCTTATAGTTGCTGTTGCCGCCGTCAATGACAACGTCGCCACGCTCGATCGATCCCTTGAGCGCGCTGATCGTTTCGTCCACGGGCTTGCCCGACGGGACCATGAGCCAGACGGCGCGCGGCGGCTGCAGGCGCGCGACGAAATCCGCGAGCGAATGCGCGGGCAGCGCGCCGAAACCAGCCACGCGATCGATCGCTTCACTGTTGCGGTCGTACGCCACGACCTTGTGGCCGCCGCGGACGAGCCGCTCGGTCATGTTGGCGCCCATTCGGCCGAGGCCGATCATGCCGAGTTCCATAAAATTCTCCTTCGTTTATGCGCGCACGATATCCAGGATTTGCTTGAGGCCGCTTTCGGTGTCGCGGCCGAGATTGATCCTGAGTACGCGGCGGCGGCGCTGCTTGAGCGCGGTGAAGTCGCCGAGGGCCTGCGCGCGGATGAGCGCGCCGAACGTATATTCGGTCTCGGGCACGGGCAGATCCTCCGCAGGCTCGTCGACGAGCTGCAGCACAAGAATGGAGTTCGGGCCGCCTTTGTGCAGCTGCCCGGTCGAATGAAGGAAGCGCGGGCCGTAGCCGCGCGTCGCCGCGAGCCGCATGCGGTCGCGCAGCGCGGTCGACAGCGCGGTCAGCGCCTCGGTATTGCGCGCGCTGGGATTTAAATAGGCCTGGACCGAGACGTAATCGCGCTCTTTTTTCTTTCCCAACCACGCCGCGATTGCCTGGCGCAGCGCGGCGGCGCCCTCGACCGAAACCTCCTCTTTAGGCTTCGCTCCTTTTTCGCCGCCTTCCTTTTTCGCCATCGCCTGTTTGGCGAGATCCTTGGCGAGCTGCACGTCGGGCTGATTGAACGGATGAATGCCGATCGCAGCGCCTGCGGCGGCCACGGCCGCCTCCCAACGGAAAAACTCTTGGCCGATGTCGACCTTCCGTCCGACATCGATGCGGGCGACGGGATGGCCGGCGTGCTCCAACGCCTTCACCTTGGCGTCGAGATCCTTATCGTCGCCGTCCATTCGCAGATAAACGAAAAAACGGTCACCGTCGTATTTTTCCGGCGCGGCCGGAGGCTCGGCGGCGACCGGGACGATGCCCTTGTTGTCCTTGCCGGTGCTTTCAGCGATCAGCTGCTCGACCCAGGCGGGAAACGCCGTGAGTGACGGCGAGGCGATGAACGTCACTTTGTCGCGCTTCGCGAGCGCGAGCTCCCCCAGCGCGGCGCCCAGCGCGAGGGCGGGATTGTCGGCGCCGTTCGTCGTCGCCTTGGCCATCCGGCGCGCGCTTTCGAGCACGGCGGCGACGTCGACGCCGATCAGCGCCGCGGGGACAATGCCGAAGACCGTGAGCGCCGAGTAGCGCCCGCCGACATCCGCCGTCGCCCGGAACACCGTGCGGAATTTTCTCTCGTGCGCGAGCTTTTCCAGCGGCGTGCCCGGGTCGGTGATCGCCGCAAAATTCTCGCCGGGAGCCGATTTCGACTCGCCCACCTTGCGCCAGAAATAGAAGAACAGCGAATTGCTCTCGATCGTCGTGCCCGATTTGCTCGAGACGACAAACAACGTCCGGCCCACGTCGATGCTGCCTTCGACAGCGCGCACCGCGGCGGGATGCGTGCTGTCGAGGACGATCAGCTCGGGATAAGCCGGCGCGTTGCCGAACGTGCGCTGAAACACCTCGGGCGCGAGGCTCGAGCCGCCCATGCCGAGCAACACGACGTGACGAAAGCCGTCGGATTTGATCTTCTCCGCGAACGCGCGGACTTCCTGGACGGTGTCTTTCATCGTTTCCGGCAGGTCGAGCCAGCCGAGCCGGTCGGCGAGCTCGGGCACCGGCTGCGCCGACCACAACGTGGTATCTTTTTGCCACATGCGCGCCGCGAAATTCTCCGACTGCCATGTCTTCAACCGGCGGTCGATGCGGCTCTGATATTTTCCCAGCCGCAGCTCTTGGCGGTCTAGGCCGCCACCGGAGTTGCCGCCGGCCGCCTGGAAGGCAGCGCGCTTTTTCTCCAGCGCCGCGGCGAGATCGTCGAACGATTTCACAAATGCGGCGACGCCCTCCTCTTGCAGCTTCTTTCCGACGGCTTCGAGGTCGATGCCGAGTCGCGCCGCCTGATCGAGCGCGGCCATCGCTTCTTCGAGATTTTCCTTCACGGTCGCGCCGCGGGCCTCGCCGTGATCGCGGAAAGCGTCGATGGTCGCGGGCGGCAGGGTGTTGATCGTCTCGGGCCCGATCAGGTTCTCCACGTAAAGCACGTCGGAGTACGCGGGATTTTTCGTGCCCGTGCTCGCCCACAAGGGCCGCTGCACGCGCGCGCCGCGGCTCTTGAGCTGCGCGAATCCTTCGCCGTGGAAAATCTCCTCGAAGCGGCGATAGACCGCCTTCGAATTCGCGACAGCGAGCTTGCCGCGGAGCGCGAGCGCCTCCGGCGTGCCGATCTTCTCGAGTTCCTTATCGACGAGCGTATCGACGCGGCTCACGAAGAACGACGCGACCGACGCGATCGTGCGCGGGTTCTCCGCGCGCTCCAAACCGCGCGCGTAGGCCCCGGCGACGGCTTCGTAGTGGCTCATCGAAAACATCAGCGTGATATTGACGTTGACGCCTTCGGCGGTGAGCCGCTCGATCGCCGGAATGCCCGCGGGGGTCGCGGGGACTTTGACCATGAGATTCGGACGGGCGACTTCTTTTTTCAGCCGCCGCGCTTCGGCGATCGTCCCTTCGGTATCGTCCGCCAAATGCGGCGAGACTTCGATGCTGACGAACCCGTCGGCGCCGCCGGTCTCGTCGTAGACCGGCCGCAGCATGTCGGCGGCGGCGCGTATATCCTCGATGACAAGGCGCTCGTAAATCTTGCCGGTCTCGATATTGGGATCGTCCGCGAGCGCCGCCTTGAACGTCTCGTCGTAGGCGCTCCCGTGCGCGATCGCCTTCTCGAAGATGGTCGGATTGCTCGTCATGCCGCGGATACCGTCGTCGTCGATGAGCTTCTTGAGCTCCCCGGTGTTGAACAAATTGCGATGGATGTAGTCGAGCCAGACCGACTGTCCGTAACGCAACAACTCTTTCATCCGGTTCATGAACCTCTCCTGACAAAATTATGAAGCTTTATTGCCGGTGGCAAAAGTCTTTTCGAGGCGCTCGACCTTCTCCAGCCGCCGGACGTGACGCTCGGCGCCGGAGAAGCGCGCGTTTAAATACGCCTGCATGAGCTCGCGCGCGAGCTCGGGTCCGATGACGCGCGCGCCGAGCACGAGCACGTTCATGTCATCGTGCTCGACGCCCTGGTGCGCCGAATAAGTGTCGTGACAGAGACCGGCGCGCACGCCGAAAATCTTGTTTGCCGCGACGCTCGCGCCGACGCCGCTGCCGCATATGAGGACCCCGCGCTCGACGCGGCCGTCGACGACCGCGCGCCCGACCGCCGCGGCAAAGTCGGGATAATCGACGGGAGCGTCGCTGTCGGTGCCGAGGTCGAGGACTTCATGGCCGAGCTCTCGCGCATAAGCGGCGAGGTTCTGCTTCAAAGAAAATCCCGCATGATCCGCGGCGAAGGCGACACGCATGAACGCTCCAGAAGAATGCGACCGGCAGTGGGTTGCAGGGGCCGGTTTGTAACCCGCCCTATCTTGGGCAGTTTAAAAACTGCCCCTACACCGGATCATTTCGCCCGCGCCAGGGCGCGCTCGACGACGTGGTCGATCGTGAAGCCGAACTTCTCCATCACCACGTTGCCAGGCGCCGACGCGCCGAAGCGCTCGATGCCGATAACATCGCCCGCGTCGCCGACATACTTATGCCAGCCCTGCGGCACGCCCGCTTCCACGGCGAGCCGGCGCTTGACCGCCGGCGGCAGCACCGCGTCGCGGTAGTCTTTCGGCTGCGCGTCGAAGAGCTCCCAGCTCGGCATCGATACGACGCGCGCTTGAATATTTTTCTCGGCGAGCTTGGCGCGCGCGCCGACGGCGAGCGAAAGCTCCGAACCGGTCGCGATCAGAATCATGTCCGGCTTCCCGCCGGGCGCGTCGGCGAGCACGTACGCGCCTTTGCGCACGCCGTCGGCGGAAGCGAATTCTTTTCTGTCGAGCGTCGGCACGTTCTGGCGCGAGAGCACGAGAGCGACCGGGCGATCGCGGCTCTCGACTGCGATTTTCCACGCGGCCGCGGTCTCGTTCGCGTCGCCGGGACGGATCACGACCAGGCGCGGGATTGCGCGCAGCGCCGCATAATGTTCTACCGGCTGGTGCGTCGGGCCGTCCTCGCCGACGCCGATGCTGTCATGCGTGAAGACATAGATGACGCCCAATTCCATCAACGCCGCGAGGCGCATCGACGGCCGCATATAGTCTGAGAACATGAGGAACGTCGATGCGAACGGAATCACGCCGCCGTGCGCCGCGATGCCGTTCGATGCCGCGCCCATGCCGTGCTCGCGCACGCCGTAGTGAATGTTGCGCCCGAAGTAGCCGAAGCCGCCGCCGGACGCGCCTTGACTCTTCGAGTAGTCGTGCGCGGGCGTCTCGAAGTCGCCCAGCTTATTCAGCGCCGTGTACGTCGAAGGGTTCAAATCCGCCGAGCCGCCGATCAGCGTCGGGATCTTCGCCGCGAGCGCATTCAGCACTTTGCCCGAAGCCGCGCGCGTCGCGACGCCTTTCGGATCGGCGGGAAATTCCGGCAATCCCTCGTCCCACCCGGCGGGGAGCTTGCGCGCGAGCGCGGTCTCCAATTCTTTCGCTTCGGTCGCGAACTGCTGTTTATATTTGGAAAATTTATCCTGCCACGCCGCTTGGGCCTTCTCCCCCCGGCCGATCGCTTCGCGAAAATGTGCGAGCGCCTCGTCGGGAATGAAAAACGCGGGCTCCAACGGCCAGCCGAGCTTCTGCTTGGTCGCCTTTACCTCTTCGGCGCCGAGCGGCGAGCCGTGAGCTTCGAAGGTGTCTTGCTTTCCCGGCGAGCCGTAGCCGATGTGCGTGCGCAATATGATGATCGACGGCCGCCCGCGCTCCTGCTGCGCGGCTTTGATCGCGCGCTCGATCGCGGCCAGATCGTTGCCGTCGGAAACAGTCTGCGTATGCCAGCCATAGGCGTCGAAGCGCTTCGCCGTGTCGTCGCTGAAGGTAAGATCGGTCGTGGCCGCGAGCGACACGCGATTGTCGTCGTAGAGATAAATCAATTTGCCGAGCTTCAGATGGCCGGCGAGGCTCGCCGCCTCGGCGGCGACGCCCTCCATCAGATCGCCGTCGCTGACGATCGCGTAAGTATAGTGGTCGAAAATGTCGTGCCCCGGCTTATTGTAGCGCGCGGCGAGAAAAGCCTCGGCAATACCCATGCCGACGCCGTCGCCGAACCCTTGGCCGAGCGGCCCCGTGGTTACCTCGACCCCCGGCGTCAGCTCGCGCTCGGGATGGCCGGGCGTAATGCTTTCCCACTGCCGGAAGTGCTGGATCTGCTCGAGCGATACGGCATATCCCGTGAGATGCAGCATGCTGTACAGCAGCATCGACCCATGGCCGGCGGAAAGGACGAAGCGGTCGCGGTCGGGCCAATCGGGATTCTTGGGATTATATTTTAGGAAGCGCGTCCAGAGGACATAAGCGGCGGCCGCAAGCCCCATCGGCGCGCCGGGATGGCCGGATTTCGCCTTCTCCACCGCGTCGACCGACAACATCCGTATCGTGTTGACGCACAACTCATCCAACCGGCTCGACTCGCTCAACGTTTCACCCTCCATTTCAAGGAATATCAAAAGAGCGCCGATTAGCAAGCTGGAATATGTGAAATGACAGCAACGCGCCGAGGCTTACGGGTCCGTCGACTTGCAACCGATCGCGGTGGCGAAATAGAATGAACGCGCATTCGATGCAGCTGCGCGATCATCCACTCATGACCTATCACGGCATTCGGTCGTGGCCGCCTGTCTGGACGCTCATCCGAGGGAACGAGAGAGAACGCCCCAAAGGAGAAGTCGGCGTGCTGAAAGAGATCCACGTCTCGGCGATCCCGCCGGCGGCCAACGCGACGCGCTCTTACAACCGCATCTTCTTGTTTATCGAGCTCGACGGCCAGGGTTACCTCGGCTGCCTTGTGCTGGAGGATTACGCCTTCTGTCAGGAGCTGGCGAAAGTCCTGCGCCAGCATTTTAGGCGCACGATCGAAGAGATCGGCAGCCTCGACCTCGGCGCCACTCTCTGAGTGCGCCATCAGATCCCTGGACAGGTCCCGGCAAAAGTGATGAAATACGGTCTTGAAGTTTAGAGATCATCCGCTGTTGGCCTTTTTAGGCCGTCACAGCTGGCCGCCGGTCTGGACCTGGATCGGCGGCGACCGTGATCGATACCTTCGCGGCGAGCTCGGCGTTTTGAAAGAAGTCAGGCTCTCCGAGCCTCCCGCGCAAAAATGTTTTCTTGTCATCGAGCACGAGCACGCGCTGTATATGGGCTGTGTCCTGATCGCCGATCGGATTTTCTGCCAAGCGGTTTTCGAGCTGCTGACAAAACACCGCGGCGATGGCATCGAAGCGATCGGCGATCTCAACGTCGATTACCTGCTTTAGTCCTCGTCATCGCCCGCACGTTAATCGATAGCGTTCCTTTTTGATGGAATAAGGTGTATGGCGTCGCCATGATCCGTAGTCTTGACACTGTCGCCGCCGCTGCGCGCCGCGCCGCCAGCGGCGGACAATACGACATCGTCGCGCTCGCAGCGTCCGCAGGCGGATTGAGATCGCTCAGTCACGTTCTCGCGGCGCTGCCGGCCGATTTTCCCGCCGCGATTGTCGTCGTGCAGCACCTCGACCCGCGCCATCGAAGCCTCATGGCCGATATCCTGAGCCGCCGCACGGCGCTGCAGGTGAAAGAGGCCGAGGATGGGGACCGGGTACTCGCCGGCACCGCGTATATCGCGCCGCCGAACAATCATTTGCTCGTGAACGGCGGCGGCACTTTGACGCTGACCCAGACCGAGCTGGTCCACTTTGTCCGCCCTTCCGCCGACCTCTTGTTCGACTCGACCGCGGCAAGCTATAAAGAGCGCGCCATAGCCGTCGTGCTCTCGGGCACCGGCCAGGACGGATCCATGGGCGTCAAGGCGATCAAAAAAATGGGCGGTACGGTCATCGCCGAAAACGCCGCCGAATTCCCGGGCATGCCGGCGGCGACGTTTGCCACCGGCTGCGTCGATTTCGTTCTACCGCTGGAGGAAATCCCCGGGGCGCTGATCAAGCTCGTCGTCGCGGAGCGCGCGCATGAGTGATTCAGAAGAAAAACAATTCGAGTCGCTGCTCTCCTATTTGCAGCAGAACCGCGGCTTCGACTTTACCGGCTACAAACGGCCGAGCCTCATGCGCCGGGTCACCCGGCGCATGCAGATGCTGGCAGTCGGCAGCTTCGCCGACTACACAGACTACCTGGAGGTCCATCCCGAGGAGTTCTCCCAGCTTTTCAACAGCATCCTCATCAACGTGACCTCGTTCTTCCGCGATCCGGCCGCGTGGAAGTTTCTCGCCGAGACGGTCGTCCCCAGGCTGCTGACGGAAAAAAACGGCGAAGCGATCCGCATCTGGAGCGCCGGCTGCGCCTCCGGCGAGGAGGCCTACTCGCTCGCGATCTGCTTCGCCGAGGTGATGGGACAGGCGGATTATCGCGAGCGGGTCAAAATCTACGCGACCGATGTGGACGAAGAGGCGCTCAATACGGCGCGCCTGGCGAGCTACAGCGCGAAGGATCTCGAAGCGATCGAGAACGAGAGACTCAGGCGCGAATATTTCGAGCCGCAGAACAGCCGCTTCTGTTTCCGCTCCGATTTGAGGCGTACCGTAATTTTCGGCCGCCACGATCTGGTCCAGGACGCACCGATGTCGCGCCTCGACCTGCTCGCGTGCCGCAACACGCTGATGTACTTCAATGCCGAAACTCAGGCGCGCGTTCTTTCGCGCTTCCACTTCGCGCTGAATCCCAGCGGTTATCTGTTTCTCGGCCGGGCCGAGCTTTTGCTGACGCACAGCGCAATGTTCACTCCGCTCGAACTCAAGTACCGCATCTTCCTCAAGGTTCCCCAGGCGAATCCGCGCGAGCGGCTGGCCGGGCTCGCAACTGCGGCCGCCGATGCCGACCCCCAGCAGCGCCTGCGCTACGACCGATTGGTCGAGCTGGCTCTCGACGAATCGATGACGCCTCGCGTCGTAATCGACGCGAACGGCGCCCTCGTGCTGGCGAATCAGCGCGCGCGCGTCCTCTTTACGCTCCATCCCAATGATACCGGACGCCCTTTCCACGACCTGGAGGTCTCTTACCGGCCCGCGGAATTGCGTTCGTTGATCGAGCAGGCCTACGCCGAGAAGCGGGCGATTACCCTCGCGGCCGTCCCGCGCCACTTTCCGAGCGGTGATACTCAATATCTGGACATCACCGCAACGCCTCTTTATGATGATACTGAGGTCCCGCACGGCGTGGCGATCTCCTTCGTCGACGTGACGCGGCTCTTCAAGCTGCAGATCGAGCTGCAGCGCTCGCGCGAGGAGATCCAAACCGCCAACGAGGAGCTGCAGTCGTCGAACGAGGAGTTGGAGACCACCAACGAGGAGCTACAATCCTCGAACGAGGAGCTGGAGACGACCAACGAGGAGCTTCAGTCCACCAACGAAGAGCTCGAAACCATGAACGAAGAGCTGCAATCGTCGAACGAGGAGCTGCAGACAGTCAACGACGAGCTGCACCAGCGGACCGAGGAGCTCAACAGCATCAACGCGTTCTTGAAAACCGTCCTGGCGAGCCTCGACTCCGGGGCGGTCGTGGTGAACCCGGACTTCAACATCATGATGTGGAACCACAGGGCCGAAGACATGTGGGGCCTCAGGTCCGAAGAGGTCGAGGGCAAATCGCTCTTGAACCTCGACATCGGCTTGCCGGTGGAAAAATTGCGGACGGTCGTCCGCGCGTGTCTCACCGGAGAAAGCAAGGACGGGGCGATAGTCCTGGACGCCACGAATCGCCGCGGCAAACCGATCAAGTGCCGCGTCACATGCAGCCCGCTCATCGCGGGGGTCAGGGGAACGCGCGGAGCGATCCTTTTGATGGCGGAGGAGGCGGTGTGATGGAACGCCCAAGCGGGGTGATCCATGCCGGGCCATGATATTATCGTCATCGGCGCTTCGAGCGGCGGTATCGAGGCGCTGACCGAAGTCGCCGCGCGTCTCCCAGAGGATATCCCCGCGGCGCTCTTTGTCGTAGTTCACGTAGCCCCGCGCTCCGTCAGCGTCCTGCCCCAAATTTTAAACCGCGCCGGCCCGCTCACGGCCGCACACGCCAGGGACAACGAGAAGATCAAATCGGGACGCATCTACGTCGCGCCTCCCGATTACCACATGCTGGTCGCCAACGGCGCCGTCCGGCTCGTCCGCGGTCCCAAGGAGAACAATACACGTCCGGCGATCGACCCGACCTTTCGCACGGCGGCGCGGAATTACGGCGCGCGCGCCGTCGGCGTCATCCTCTCGGGCGCGCTCGACGACGGCGCCGCGGGACTGCGCGCGATCAAAGCGCGCGGCGGCGTCGCGGTGGTCCAGGACCCCGACGACGCGCTGTTTCCCGACATGCCGCAAAACGCGCTCGCGGCCGCCGCGGTCGATCACGTCGTTTCGAAGGCGGAGATCGCGCCGCTGCTCGACCGCCTCGCGCGCGAGCCGGTAAGCGCGAAAGACGGCAACGTAACCGAAGAGCTGCAAAAAGAAACTGCGATCGAGGGGATGAACATGAAAGCTTCCGACGACGATAAACCCGGCCAGCCGTCGGTTTATGGCTGTCCCGACTGCGGGGGTGTGTTGTGGGAAATCCAGGACGGGGAGGTCCTGCGCTTTCGCTGTCGCGTCGGCCACGCCTACAGCTCCGAGGGGCTCCTGTCCGAGCAAACCGAGGGGCTCGACACGGCGCTCTGGACCGCCTATCGCGCGCTCCAGGAGAACGCCGCGCTCGCGCGCCGGCTGGCCGAGCGGGCGAAAAGCAGCGCGCAAAAGAAGCTTATTATCGATCGCTTCGAAGAGAGGGCGCAGAACGCCGCGGAGCAGGCCGAGACGATCAAAAAGCTTTTATTGAGCGGCAAGCTCAGCGAACCGGTAGACAAGATCGAGGACAGAGAGTAGATATTTCTCCTGGCGTGAGTCCGAAAAACCATGCCGCCGCTTATTTCGCAAGATCTCTTGGCACAAAAAATCGAGACCGCGCACAGCCGCCTCGAGAATCTTTTCCTGCGCGCGGAGACCGGGCCCGAACAGCAACTCTTGCTGCGCGAGGCGCTCCAGGAGCTCTCCACGGCGCTCGAAGAGCTCCGCGTCACAAGCGAAACGCTTCAGGCGCAAAACGACGAGCTCGCCGCGGCGCGACTGGTCGTCGACGCGCAGCGGCGGAACTTCCAGGAGCTTTTCGAGTTTGCGCCCGACGCCTATTTCGTGACCGACCCGGTCGGCATCATCCAGCAGGCCAACCGCAAAGCCGCCGCGCTGTTCGGTGTGGGCGGCAAGTTTATCGCCGGCAAGCCGATTCATATTTTCATTCCCCCCGAGAAACGCGCCGAATGCCGACTCCTGATCGCGCGTCTCGATCAGGCGCCGTTTTGGGAATTCGACATGGAGATGCAGCGGCGCGATGGCGCGCTCTTCCCCGCGGCTGTAACGATCTCGGTCATCCGGCAGGAGCAGGCGAGCGGCGGGCGACCCATCGGGCTCCGCTGGATCGTCCGCGACATGAGCTATCGCAAGCAGATGGAGCGACAGATCGAGAGCCACGTCCAGCGGCTTACCGTCGTCGGCGCGCTCAACGAGGCGATTACTTCGCAGCTTGACCTCGACAAAGTCGTGGCGGTGCTCTTCACCAAGCTGGAGGAATTCTTCAGCTATACGGTCGTCCTCACGCTACGGCTGTTCCACCCCGACACCGGGGCCCTCGAGCCGCTTTTCAGCCGCAACATCGACTACGCGGAATGGAAGGCGGCGGGGATACACCTGCCGGGACGCCGCGCCGCGGAAGCGATCCACACGCGGACGCCGGTTGTCATCATCGACCTCGACAGCGATGCACGGACGATTCGCCGCGAATTTTACAAGAAGCACGGATTGATTTCCTGCGTCACAGTCCCGGTCATAGCTAAAGACGAGGTGCTCGGCATAATTACCGTCTATACAAGAGAGCGGCACGAGTTCACCGGCGAAGAGCTGCAGCTATTCGCCGCCGTCGGTCAGCAGACGGCGATCGCGATCCAGAACTCGCGGCTCTACGAACAGACGAAACAGCAGGCCGCCGAGCTGGCGGCGGCGCGCGACGAGCTGGAAGACAAGGTTTCGCGGCGCACCGTCGAGCTGGAGCGCTCGAACGATATGCTGCGCGCCGAGATTGTCGAGCGCCGCCGCGTCGAGGAGCGGCTGCGCGAGAGCGAAGCTAAGCTCCGCACGCTCACCGAGGAGCAGGAACAGCAGCTCATCGCCTCCGATCGCCTCGTCACCGTCGGCGAGCTCGCCGCGTCGATCGCACACGAATTCAACAATCCGCTGCAGATCATCATGGGATTCGCGCAGGAGCTGCTCGACGAGGAAAAAACCGCCGGGCCGCACAGAGACGGTCTCAAGATTATCGAGGGCGAAACGATGCGCTGCCGCGAGCTGATCCGTAATCTCATGAACTTCGCCCGGCCGCTCCCCGCCAAGCCCGAGACGCGCGACATCGAGCCGATCATCTCCGACGCCGTGAAGCTCGCCTGGCATTATTTGCTCAACAACAAGGTTCGCGTAAAGACCGATATCGCGCGGCGACTGCCGCCGATCCGGGCGGATGTCAACCAACTCCAGCAGGTGCTGATCAATCTCATGTTCAATGCGTCCGAAGCGATGCCCAGCGGCGGCGACGTGACGATCCGCGCCGCGCGCGGCAACGCCGATACCATTGTCATTTCCGTCTCCGACACGGGTGTCGGCATTCCGGAAACCGCGTTGCCGAATATTTTTCGGCCGTTCTTTACCACCAAGCAGAAAAGAGGGATGGGGCTCGGCCTGTCGATCTGCGAGCGCATCGTGCGCGCGCACGGGGGTCGCATCGCGGTGGAAACCGCTCCGGGCCGCGGCACGACCTTCGAGCTTCACTTCCCACTGGCCGAGGTAACCGACTATGAACGGGCATCCTGAACGCGTCCTCATCGTCGACGACGAGGAGCACGTCTGCGCGCTCTTCCAGCGCATCCTGCAAAAAGAGGGATACGAGGTCGAATGCGCGCCGACCGGCGAAGACGGGCTTGCCCGTCTGGCCGGACAGCCCTTCGACCTGGTCATGACGGATTTGAAACTGCCCGGCATCGACGGCATGGAATTGTTGAGGCGCGGCCGCGACCTATGCCCGGAGACGAGCTTCGTCATGCTCACCGCCTTCGGCACCGTCCAGACCGCGGTCGAGGCAATGAAACAGGGCGCCTACGATTATCTCGTCAAGCCGGTCGATAAGGACGAGATCATCATGGTCGTCGCCAAAGCGCTCGAAGTTCAGCGCCTCACGCGCGAAGTTGCCAGACTTCGCAGTCAGCTCGATCTATCGCTCGATTTCAATGAGATCGTCGGCCACAGCAAATCGATGAAGGCCGTCTTCCGTCTCATGAAGATGGTCGCCGACAGCAACGCCACGATCCTTATCCAGGGTGAATCGGGCACCGGCAAGGAGCTCATCGCCCGCGCCATCCACGGCGCGAGCCGCCGCAAGGAGCGGCGCTTCGTCGCGGTCAACTGCGCGTCCGTGCCCGAAAGCCTGCTCGAGAGCGAGCTCTTCGGCTACGTACGCGGCGCATTCACCGGCGCAGCGGCCGACAAAAAGGGTCTCTTTGAGGAGGCGCACGAGGGAACGCTGCTCCTCGACGAGATCGGCGACACGTCGACGGCGTTCCAGTCGGCGCTGCTCCGCGTTCTACAGGAAAGCGAGATCCGTCCCGTCGGCAGCAACAAGACCGTGAAGGTCGACGTGCGCGTCATCGTCGCGACCAATAAGGACTTGAAGCGGGAGGTCGAGAGGAAGACATTCCGCGAGGACCTTTTCTATCGGCTGAGCGTCGTGCCGATAGCGCTCCCGCCGCTCAGGAGCCGGCGCGACGATATTCCACTGCTCGCGGCGCACTTCATCGAGAAATATTCTCGCGCATACTCGGTCGAGCCCAAGCGCCTCGCCCCCGTCTCACTGCGCCTGCTGCTCGACCACTCCTGGCCCGGCAATGTGCGCGAGCTCGAGAACGTGATCGAGCGCGCGGTGCTGATCAACCCGGGCGCCGAGATCGCGCCCGATTCGCTCTTCCCTTCCGCCCTGACGATGCTGGACGAGAATCGCTCGTTCACGTCGCTCAACGACACGATGCGCGGCGCGCGCGAATTGATGGAGCGCGAGAAAATCGCCGAGGCGCTCCAGCGCACGAGCGGCAACCGCTCGCACGCCGCGAGGCTGCTCGGCATCAGCCGCTCCGCGCTCTATAACAAGATCAAGTCGCTGCGGTTGGCGAACTGACCCCCGCCTCCCGAAATCCTTATTTCGTCACCCCCGCGGAAGCGGAGGTCCACGCTTTTAGTGCGACAAAGGATAGCAATTCAAAATTTCTAGATTCCTGCGTGCGCGAGAATGACCAAAAGAAGATGCTTCGCGGGATTGAGGTTTCTTTGCGGGAGCGGCGCGCCGCGAATGCCTCAGCCGAGCGCCGCTTCGACGCTCTTGAGCACGGTCTCGGCGACGTACGGCTTCGGGATGAAATCCTTCGCGCCCCCCCGCACCATGTCGCGCTTGACTTGCGGATCGAGGTAGCCGCTCGTGAGGATCACCTTCACGCGCGGGTTGATTTCCTTGAGCATGAGATAAACCGTCCAACCGCCGAACTTCGGCAGCGCCATGTCCGACAACACGAGGTCGATCGCCTCGTGCTCGCGGCGATACACGTCGCGCGCCTCCAAACCATCGGACGCGGTGAACACCCGATATCCAGCGCTTTCGAGAATCTCTTTCAGCAGCGCCAGCAACGGCGCTTCGTCTTCCACCACAAGAATCGTTTTCTTCCCCATACTCCACCCTACCTGTCAGTGCTTTTGACGCTCCTTGTAACCGCACTCATCGCACAACATCTCCATGCGCGGCGCCGCCTCGAGAACGATGTAGTCGTCCGAGGGCCATTGGGAACAGCCTGGGTCGAAATGCCATGTGTCGCCCTGCTGTCGCCGGCGGTAGACGATCTCCATTTCGTCGTTCAGTTCGACCAGCAAATGTTCGCGGCTCAAACGTTCGTTAGAAGGGAGCTGCGCAATCGGTCTCGCACCGCACAACGGACACGGATAGGTGGCGTACAGCGGCTCGATCTTCTCGAAGCTGATGTGACGCAGTGTAAATCTTCCGCTGCATCTATAGCAGCGCAAAACCACGGTCCACTTCTTGGACTGTGACATTCGCGAAAAAATAACACCCGAATAACTTTATTGTACATCGGGTATTCGCCCGGTTTAGACTAAGGTATTCACCCGAGCTTGATACGACTACGCCGCCGACTACCCCGCCGCACCGTTGTGCGCAGGCAGACACGGTGCACCTTGCTATGCTCGTTCGCCGGAGATTTGCAGCCGCGCGCCGCAGTACGGGCGCGCGCCGCGACAAGCGGCATGCCGGAGCCTTGATCGCGCAGCTGAATTCTCCCGCCCACCCATAGCAGCACAACATGTACAAGTTTTTTATGCGACGCTTGTACAGCGGGAGCGTTCCAGTGTCTCAGGGAACTTACCGCAATCGCATCAAATCAGCGTCTAGCCGGCGGAGGCTCATCGCGGCCGTTACCTATGAGAAGAAGCGTCATCGGCCCTCTGCTTTCGGCGAAGCCCGCTTTTTTTTCGATGATCTTGTAAGCCGTCTTGGGCGCGGCTTCTTTCAATTTCATCTCGTTGACCACGACGTAAATCGGGCTGCGCCGGCTTAGAAGCCGTTCGAGCCTCTCTTCGGTCACTGAGGGGATAAAACGGCCCGAGTAAAATGATAAGCTTGGCTCGGAGACGCCGAAGCGATAGATCTCGCCGCCGCGGTCGGCGGCGCTCCTGGCCGCGAGGGCGATCGGCCGCATGACGCGTAAACTTTCCACCCACGGCAGCGAGATCGCAAACAAACCGGCGCAGAAGAGCGCTCCGCTGGCGCAACTTACGAAAACCGCTTGACGCGCGTGTCCTCGCAGCACAAGTACCAAAGCGATCAGTGAAAGCACCGAAAGCAGGAAGAACGGATACAGCGCTGCCGCGGGCGCGTAACGCGGCGCGGCGAAGTGAGCGAAGACCAGGAACTGGACGATCAATATAGTAAAACACGCGGTGGCAACGAGCGGCGCGATAAGTGAGGAGCGGCGTCCCGAGTTGGCCTCGTGCAGGAACTTCCCCGTCAGGCACGCTACCGCCGGAAAGACGATGAGTAGATAATGCGGCAGTTTGGTCGCGCTAAGAGAAAGCGCCACAAACGGAACGATGATCCACAGAAGGAAGAGCGAAACGGTGGGATCCCGGAATCTTTCGCCGCGAATTTTCCATTCGCTGACTAAAGCCGCAATAAGAAAAAACGACCACGGGAACATCCCGAGCAGGATCACTGGCACGTAATACATCGCGTTGCCGCGGTGGCCTTCAATGACACTCGCGAAGCGGTAGAGATTCTCGAAAAGAAAAAATTCCGCCATAGATTCTCTTTGCGCATAAAGCGCGTACGCGAACCAAGGCGACGCCAGCGCGAGAGTTAAGCCGACAAGCCAAAGATAGCGCAGCGCCGCCAGCGGGCGCTTGCGCGTGAGCCACGAGTGCATGAGAAAAATGGCGGCGGGAAACAACGCTATCGGTCCCTTGGAGAGAAAGCCGAAAGCCATCGCCGCGTACGCAAGAAGCAGGAAGAGACGGGCCTTCCCAGCCGTCGCCGCCGATCGCAGATAAAACGCAAAAGCAAGACTCGAAAAGAAAGTCAGCGCCGGATCGGGAACGAAAAGCCGGAACACGACCGCCGGAAGCAGGGAGGTGGAAAAAACAATCGCCGAAAGAATCGCCGCCTCCCCGCCCCAGAGCGGACGCGCCATGAAGAAGATCGTCAGACAAGTGAGCAGCCCGAAGACCGCTGAAGGAAGGCGCGAGGAGAATTCGTCGACGCCGAATCCGGCGTAGCTCGCTCGCGCGAGCCAGTAGATCAATATTGGCTTCTCCAGAAAGGGCTTTCCTTGGATCGTCGGCATCAGCCAGTCGTTTCTCGCCTGCATCTCCCGCGCCGCCAGCGCATAGATCGTCTCGTCGCGATCCCACAACGCTGGCGTCCCGAGCCCGACGAAAAAAGTTGAAAGAGAGAAAAGGGCGACAACGATGACGCCGGAAAGCAGCCGGCGGTTGCTGCCGGAGATAGTTCTATGCCGCGGACTCGCATCGGCCAGCGAGACCGTCGACGATTGCCGCATGACGGACATAATTTTTATCTAAAGCGTAAAACCGCCGCGCGATAGACCTCGCGCGTGCTTTTTCTCAAAAATAATTTGGATTGTAACGCGCCGGGTAAATACCCGAAGCGTCGTCGTGCTGCCGGCTAGAGCTTCGCCGTCACTGCGGGCGCGCTGCCGAATTTAAAAACGCCTACCAGCGCGCAACATTCCGGGCATACTTCATCGGCGGGCGGGAATTCGATTTCGAGATAATTGTCGACGGGCCAGCCGGAACAGTATTCGCTGTAATGCCACAGATCGCCGCGCCACGGTTTGCGGAACGGAAGATTTACCGCGTGAAGATAAACGAGGCTGTGGCGGCTTCCGCCGGCTGGCATCGCATCGCAATGGGGGCATCGAAAGACGCCCTGAGCCTCGCGGATCTCTTCGGCCGAAACTCCATTCACGAGGAAGGGCTTGTCGCAGTTAAAACAAGAGAGATGGCAAGTCCATACCGCAGACATGTAAATGATATAAGGGAAGCCCCGATAAAATCGAATAGGGTATTTCCCTCATACCTTAACCCCGCAGCATAGATCCACGGCCCGTAAAACATTCGACCGGCGCATGCGCGCGAGGAGAACCGCGCCCTTGGACAAGCTCCGCGCGACCACTGCGTGAAAGCAAAGCTTAACGTCGGTTCGTACAATGGAATCCAATAATCTGGTACCAAATCTCCGATTTCTGCTCTGCCGGCAATTTCTCCCGCGTACTGCAGGCAGGGCAACCATGAGTGTCCGCATATTCCGAGATCTTCCGTCCGGCCTTCAACTCGATAATAAAAACTTCGCCGCACCGCCGGCAGCGCAAGGTCCAAGTCTCGTTATCCACGGCGCCCGCAGAATACATGCACGGGAAAGATTCGCTATCGGGAAACCCCTGAGATGATTGGCTAAATTCCTCATTTTGCGCAGAATGCCGCGGTACCCAGAGTCACTCAGTCGAAAACCGAACGCGGCGGCAGGTGTCCATAGCGACGACAATAAACTGTCTACTATTCTGGACACTGTCCATATAAAAATACACACGAGAGCCTCTTCAGAGTTATGTAAAATGACGTGTTATTACGACGTACGCCTAAGCATCTATTCCACTTAGACTTTTTTTAATACGTAAACTTAATCTCAACTCAACATGGCTGGCAGAGCGATTGCTCTATGAACGTCGTGTCGATGAAAGAGCTCGAGGCACAAGAGCGGCGTGGGATTGTGCTTGCCGGATCGAACGATGCGCGGCTACGCGCGTTCATCCATTATCTCCGCGGCACTGCGGTGCCGAAGCAGTATGTCAATTTTATCGGCACGCGCTCGATGATCGAGCACACGTTCGACCGCGCGGAGAGGCTCGTGCGACGCGAGTGTCTCTTCGCGGTCGTGACGCGTCAGCACCTGGACTATCCGGAGGTCGAGAGGCAACTCATGCTCCGGCCCGACGGGACGGTCCTTGTCCAGCCCGAGGACCGGGACACCGGCCTCGGCATCCTCTTGGCGCTCGCGCACATTCATAAGAACCGGCCGGCTGCGGCCGTCGCCGTTTTCCCCGCCGATCATTTCGTGCGCGAGGAAGAGCTTTTCATGACGCAGGTTGCGATGGCTTTTTACATCGTGGAGAACAATCCGGCGCAGGTTGCGCTGCTGGGCGTCGAGCCGGATTCGGGGGAGACGGATTACGGCTACATTGTCGCGGACGGCGAACTCGAGAGCTCCGCGGCTCCGGCTGCGCGCAGCGTGCGCCTGCTCGTCGAGAAGTCCGACGGCGCGCTCGCGCACGAGTTCATCGGCTCCGCGGCGTTGTGGAACACCATGACGATGGTATTCCGCACCGACACGGCGATCGATCTCGTGCACCGGTTTTCGCCGGAGCTTTACGGCGCGTTCCAGGAAATCCATCGGGCGCTCGGAACACGCTCTGAAAAAGTCACGATCGAGAGTGTTTACCGGCGCATGCGGCCGTGCTCCTTCGCGCACGAGGTGCTGCAGAAATGCGCGCTGGCGAGCCCGCACGTGCGTGTCGTGCCGGTCTCGGGGGTTTTCTGGAGCGATTGGGGCTCGGAGCCGCGGGTCATCGAGTCGCTCAAGACGAACGGGTATTTCGACCGATTAAAAATAACCGCCGACAAACGCGCACAGCTCGGCTGAGGGAGGAGAGAGAGATGGATACACTCGACTTATTTCAGGAGGATGCGTCCTTACCGGCGCAATACTGGGAGACCTTCGCGCACAAACGCGATATGGAGCCCGAGAAACGCCTCCTGCTCGCGGTGCTCGATGAGGCGATCCGTTGTTACCGCTCGCAGATCTTTATCGGCGGGCGCCGCTTCACGGAAGTGCAAAGCTGGCTTTTCAGTGAGGATATCGACGATACTTTTTCGTTCCGGAATATCTGCGACGTGCTCAACCTTAGCCCGTCACGCATTCGCCAGTCGCTACGCACGTGGAAGCCGCCCGCGGTCAGGCGATCGACACAGCGTGTGCGCCGTCCGGCAAGATCGCAGGCGCCCTATGCGGGCGCGTTGCTCGCGCACCGCAGCATCTAGGAATATCGCCTTCGCATATGCTTCCGCGAAGGTCGCCGGAACGAATGTCGAGGGCGATGGGCGAGCGAAACCGTGCGTCGGCGCGGTGGTGCCGCCGCAACGGGAGAGCGTTGCATGACGCATACGCCGGTCGAGACCTGCTGCAGGTGCGGTAGGACGGTCGATATCAAACAATACAGGTCGTACCACATTACCGACGATTACCGTCTAATCTGCGACCTGTGCTACAGGGCCGAGCAGGCTACATCTTCCGCCGAGCGCAGGGAATCGGGGAAAAAGCAATCGACGGAAAAAAAACACTAATCGGGCGCGGCATTTTTAGGAACCCGCAGGCAAAAAAGGACTGAGGTTTATGGAAGATACACAAATGTGGAAGTTCCGCTGCACGAGCTGCGGCGAGACATTCGAAGTTGAAGTGTCGCGCGGTCAGAAGCCGGCGGACTTCGCCCGCGCAAAGGCCTGCCCGAACTGCCACCGCCAGCCCGGTACCGAGAACCCGTGGCACCGCATAGTCGGGTTCCAGTCGCGGCGCGCCGCTCCTTATCCGCGAAACTGATCCGCCAAGCGCATTCTGGCAATCCGGTTTTCTGCGGGGTATCGTTTATCGAGGGGAGGAGTCCTCGATGAAGGAGATATTCCGCAAACTTGCCTATAAAGTCTCCGAGGTCGTCGGCTCGGCCCCGGCGTTTCTGATCGCGCTCGGCCTCGTCGGCGTCTGGCTTATCACCGGACCGATGTTCGGCTATTCCGATACCTGGCAGCTCGTCATCAACACCGGCACGACGATCGTCACCTTCCTCATGGTATTTTTGATTCAGCATACGCAAAACCGCGATGCGAAGATCTTGCAGCTCAAGATCGACGAGCTGATCCGCGCGGTTTCGGCCGCGCGCACGAAACTCGTAGGGCTCGAGGACCTGCCGGACGAGGAAATCGACCGCCTGCAGAAAGAATTTCAGCGCCTTGCCAAAGCGCGGGAGAAAAAAAGGGAAAAGGCGAAAGCCTAGCAATCACGAGTAGCCGCGACCGTCGCCGTCTTAGACCACTCCCACCTCTGTTCGACTCCGACGACTTGACAACGTCCGGCCCTTCCCTGATTACATCGATAGTAAATGACAGGTAAAGCCAACCGTCGGCTCGCGATATTTTTTCTTCTCGTTTTGCTTCCCTTCCGTCCGTGTTGCGCGGCTCAAGCAAACGATTACGGCGCGGGCGACGACACGATTCGCGCCGCTGAGCTTATGCGTCATGTCGCCGCGCTGGCCGCGCCCGACATGGAAGGTCGCGGCGCCGGAAGCGCCGGCGAAGCGCGCGCCGCCGATTATATCGCCGGACAATTCCGCGGCATCGGGCTCGAGCCCGGCGGCGAGGCCGGAAGTTATTTTCAATCCTTCGACGTCCCGCTCGGCGCCAAACTCGGACGGGTGAACCGCCTGACTTTCACGGCGGCGCAGCACACGGCCGATTTCGGGCCGGACTCGTTCAAACCCTTCGGTTTTTCCGACCAAGGAAGTTTCGCTGGACCGCTCGCCTTTGCCGGTTACGGGATCACCGCTCCGGAGCTGGGCTACGACGATTACGCCGACATCGACGTTCAAAACAAAATCGTTCTCATTATGACACACGAGCCGCGCGGAGCCGATTCCAATTCCCCGTTCCGCCGTCCCGAAGCGTTTCGCTACGGCGAGCTGCGTTACAAAGCGTTTAACGCCCGCGAACACGGCGCCAAAGGCATTATCATCGTAATGAATCCGAACGGCCCCTCAGGGCGCGAAGAATTGTTCGCGATTCGCGGCGGCGGAGCATCGTCCGGCATCATCGCAGTGAACGCGCTGCGCAGCGTCGTCGAACCGATACTCCGATCAGCGGGGAAAAACCTGGCCGAAGTCCAGAGGGAAATCGACGGGAGCCTCGCGCCGCGGTCTTTTCTCATTTCCCATACTATCGGCCGCCTCGACGTAAGCCTCGTCAACGAAACCGGACGCGCCAAGAACGTGATCGGCATTCTACCGGGCAGGGATCCGAAACTGCGCGACCAGGCGATCGTCGTCGGCGCGCACTACGATCATTTAGGCCGGGGCGGCGAGCACTCGCTCGCGCCCGATCAAACCGGCACAATCCATCCGGGCGCCGACGATAATGCATCCGGCGTCGCGGCGGTTATCGCGCTCGCGCGCGCGTTTGCGCTCAGCGGGAGCCGGCGCACGCTCGTATTTGCGGCTTTCTCCGGCGAAGAGATGGGCCTGCTCGGTTCGGCCGCTTACGTCAAAAGACCGCCGCGGCCTGTTGAGAAAACTTTCGCGATGATCAACATGGATATGATCGGCCGCCTGCGCGACGAGCGCGTTTATATTCTCGGCGTGGACAGCGCGGCGGAGTTTCGCCGGCTCGTCGCCGATGCGCTCGCGGGCTCGACGCTGCAGCCGAGCTACAGCGGCGACGGCTACGGCCCCTCCGACCATACGTCGTTCTACGCGGCCGGCATTCCCGTATTAATGTTTTTCACCGGAGCGCACGAGGACTATCATCGGCCGTCGGATACGCCGGATAAAATCGAGCCACGCGGCCTCGAAAAAGTCGCGCGGCTCGTTTTCAGGGCTGCGCAGCGTCTGGAAACGCGCCAGGCGCCTCTCACTTTCGTGCGGACAGTGTCGCCGGGCGGCTCCGGCCGCCAAGCCGGAGGCGGATACAGCGCGTATTTCGGCTCTATTCCCGATTTTACCGAGTCGGATAAACCCGGTGTGCGGCTGACCGGCGTGCGCAGCGGCAGCCCCGCCGAGAGCGCCGGTCTCAAAGCCGGCGACGTCATCGTGCGGTTTGCGGGCAGCGCCATTCGCAATCTCGAGGACCTGTCGCTGGCGCTGCGCTCGACTCGCGCCGGCGACAGCGTGGATTTTGTCTACCTGCGCGACGGCAAGGAGCACAGCGGTAGTGCGACACTTCAAGAACGCAAGTAAATATGTGTCCCGCGCATTTCTCTGGATCGTCTTCGCGGCGCTATGCGCCTGCGCCGGTGCTCCGGCCGCGAAATCGAACATCGAACCCGTATCCGACGAACGGCATTTAGCCAACGTCAAGCAGCTCACTTTCGGCGGACAGAATGCCGAGGCCTATTTCTCCGCCGACGGCGCCAGACTCATCTTCCAATCGACGCGGCCGCCGCATGCGTGCGACCAGATCTTTACGATGGATATCGACGGAAAAAACGTGAGGCTTCTGAGCTCGGGCCAAGGGCGGACGACGTGCGGCTTTTTCTTTCCCGACGGCAAGCGCTTTATCTATGCCTCGACCGAGCTCGACGGCGCCGCCTGCCCGGCCGAGCCCGACCGCAGCAAAGGCTACGTCTGGCCCATTTATGCCAGCTATGACATCCTCGCCGCCGGCATCGATTCCCCGGCTGCCACGCGTCTTACCAGCACCGACGGCTATGACGCCGAAGGCGTGATCTCCCCCGACGGAAAACAAATCGTCTTCACCTCGATGCGCGGCGGCGATTTGGATATTTATCTCATGCACGCCGACGGCACGAACGTCCGGCGCCTCACAAACGTGAAGGGTTACGACGGCGGACCGTTTTTCTCATGGGACGGAAAAACGATCGTCTACCGCGCGTTTCATCCAAAGAACAATGACGAGCTCGCCGAATACGAAGCTTTGCTTGCTCGCCATCTCATCCGGCCGACCCGCGCCGAGATTTTTCTCATGGACGCCGACGGCTCGCATCAGCGTCAGGTGACCGACAACGGCGCGGCGAACTGGGCCCCGTTTCTCCGTCCCAATAACCGGCAGATTATCTTTTCTTCCAACCTGCACGACCCGGAACGCAAATCGTTCTCGCTGTATTTGATCAATACGGACGGAAGCGGACTGGAGCGTATCACTTACGGCGCTCGCTTCGATAGCTTTCCGATGTTTTCGCGCGATGGAAGAAAGCTCGTCTTTGCCTCGACGCGGAACGCGCACGACGCCCGCGAATTCAATATTTTCATCGCCGACTGGGTGCCGTAAAAAAACGGGCGAAAGAGCTTTCGTCGCTTTCCACACCCGCTCAGAGGCGGATTCAAAAAGTGATGCGCTCTTTCGCCCGCGGGCCCTAAGGCCCCAGGTAGCCGGCTAGCTTACCCGATGCGGATTCCTGCGTGACATCCGGCAAACATCAGCAGGCCGAGAAGCAGTGGAATAGGAATATACCGCATCATTTGGTGATCTCCTTATCCGACGCCGACACTGGCGCCCGCGCCGTGGTGGCCGACGCCCGCCGAAGCGGAGCAGCCGCTTAGGCCGCCGATAGCCAAGAGTGCCAGCAGCAATGGAATGGCAATAATTTTCTTCATCACTTCACCTCCTCAAAGTATTACGACAACCCATCAGCCCGCTCTATCCGACCCCCGCCCAGATACTGCATCCGGCGAGAGCGAACAGGCTGAGCAGGAGTGGAATGGAAATAAATTTACTCATGTCGCTTTCACCTCCTCCGGGGTTCCTAACGGTGTGAACCCCTTGATTCCATTGTGAGGACCCCTGCTGAAGGGATCAATAGCGGGAAAGACCTCAAGCGAGTAAACGGCTGCGGGTCCATGTGAAGCAAAAAATTCATTGCAATATGATGGGATTATGGTTATTTGTTCTGCGGTTAAACGACGGAACCCCTCATGCCCATCCCGATTTTGGTAGTAGACGACGAACCGAACTTTCAGGCGCTGATGCACACGGCCCTGGGCAAGCGCGGCTTTCTCGTTAACGCGGTCTCGAACGGCGCTGACGCGCTAAAGCGGCTCGAATCGCTGCTGTTCGATTTTGCCTTGATCGACTTGAAGCTCGTCGGCGAGAGCGGCATCGACGTGCTTGGCGCGATCAAGCGTCGGCAGCCGAGAATCCACGCGTTCGTAGTGACGGCCTTTCCGACCGACGAGAGCCGGATGATGGCCTCCGAGCGCGGCGCAGCGGCGTACCTGACGAAGCCGCTGGATTTAGACCTTCTTCTGAAAACCTTTCAAACCGTCCTGGCGCACTGAGCGCTTCCGGATAGATCGAAAGCCTTAATTTTCGAGTGCCTGCCGGACGCTTCGCAGAAGCGTTTCGGCTGCGTAGGGCTTCACGATAAAGTCTTTGACGCCGCCCTCGACGAACGAGGACTTCACCTGCTCGTCCAGGTAGCCGCTGGTGAGGATCATCTTGACGTCGGGATCTATTTCTCTAAGGCTCATGAAAACCGTCCAGCCTCCGAGGCTCGGCAGCGCCATGTCGCAAAGCACCACGTCGATAGATTTCAGCCGTTGCTTGTAGGCATCGATCGCTTCGATACCGTCCTTTGCCGTCAGCACACTGTACCCCGCCGTCTCGAAAAGCTTTTTCAAAAAAGCGAGGTGCGGCGTCTCGTCTTCGACGACGAGGATGGTTTTCTGCTTTGCCTCCATGAGATGCCCGGCAATCAGTAGGCGGGGCGAAAGAAAAAGGCCGGGATGTGGAGCCCCGGCGCTCGCGCCCCGAGACATTCTGGATCACCGCTGATGTCTGGGTTCGGCACTTTTTCGCTCGCGGGATAACTTGACGATTAAGTGATGTCGCCGGGCGGGAAAAGTCTTGGTTTTATCGCCGTTTACCCCGCATTTCGGGCAACGACATGAATCGGCCGTCGCACCAATCTCGCTACCGGGAATGCCCTTGAGCGTGAACAGCACATTGCAGCCGAAGCAGCGTAGAATAACGACCCACGTCGAGCCGATGACGGCCATTGCTTCCTCCCGCTGTGCTCACAATTTTGCTGTGGCACTCGCAGGCCAGTTCGTCAAGGCCCTCCGCCGCGAAGCCGCGCAATATCGTGGGGGCCGGCGGTCTGTGGCCGCTTAGCGCTCGACTACTTGTCGCCCTTCGGGTGTCCGCCCTGATGCTGTTGCCCTTGGTGCTGCTGTCCTTTGCCCTGCTGCTGGTTTCCTTGTCCTTGGTATTGGCCTTGTTGCTGTCGCATGCCGCGGTTCTGGTTCTGCAGTCCCTGTCCCTGTCCTTGTCCTTGGCCCTGGCCCTGGAACTGCGCGTTCTGCTGGCGGCGCATGCGCTCCCCCTGCGGGCCTTGTCCTTGGTTCTGTCCTTGTCCTTGGTTCTGCCCCTGACCTAGACCTTGCGACGACTTCTCTCGGCGTAGCGCCTGGCGGTCCCCTCCTCCGCCCTGGAAATTCTTCTTTCCTTCGTCGCCGCCGCCTTTGAACGATACGCGCTCGGCCTTGGAATTCGCCTTCAGACCGCCGCGCTCCTGCGCGCGGATGATATCGTTATGATGATCGCGGACAAGAGAATCCTTCACGACATATTTATATTTTTCCTTGTGAATGATGATCTGCTGCGCCGCCGACGGATAGCGGTCGCGCGGATAATTCCGCTGGTAAAGCGGCAGCGGCGCGATGACATAATGATGCCGGTCCCAGTGGTCCCACCCGACCCGGCGCACTTCCCAATCATGACCCCAGTGAATCCCCCAGCGCGGCGGCGCATCGAAGACCCAACCGCTCCAATAAGCAGGCCGGACGGCGTAATAGCGATACGGCACAACGAGAATAGGCTGCGGCACGAATGCCGGCTCGACGTAAACCCACGGACCGTTGTACCAGGTGCTCGAGTACCAAAAACCGTCGTTGACGTTGAAAACCCAGTACTGGCCCTCATAGAAGAAATAATTGGCGCGCAGGCCCGGCACGTAGTAAACCGGATAATCCGGAACGGGGACAAGGTTGGGAAATACCGATAGATTGATGCTGACCTGCGCGTCTGCTGCGGCGGCTCCGAGCAGAACAAAAAATAGCGCGGCGATGAGTCCGTTGACGGCCTTTCTCATGGAACCTCCCTCACAGAGTAATGGCGCACAGTACAGCAAAATTGAGCCTATGCTGTCAATGGAAAAGCGGCTGCTTGTTTCGAGCGTTGGGAAAGCTGAAAGTAAACTGGTGAGATTGCTCGCCGCGCTCGCGCTGATCGCCCTCATCGCGCGCAGTGCGGCGGCCGACACGCTTCGCCTCGGTTATTCGGGCGCGACGGCGTCGCAGCTCGCCGGCGCGCTCGCGGTCGAGCAGAAGCTCTTCGAGCTTTACGGCGTCACCGTGGAGCTCAACCAATCCGCCGGGCTGACGATGATCCGAGCGGTCGAATCCGGCAGTCTCGACGTTGCAATCGTCGGCGGCGGCCAGGCGCTCGCGGCTTACGCGAAAGGCGCGGATGTGCGCATTGTGAGCGGTCTCGTCAACACGGTGCCGTTTCAGCTCTGGGCCAAGCCCGACATTGCGCAGCTCGGCGACTTGAAAGGACGGCTCATCGCCGACACGCCGCCGGGGACATCGCTGAATCTCGGCACGCGCATCATGCTCGCCCGCGCGGGTCTCAATCCCGCGCGCGACGTTAAGCTCGTCGCCTTCGGTCGCCTGCAGCTTGTGCCGCGGTCGCTGTTGGGCGGGGTTGTCGACGCGGCGCTCCTCTCCGCGCCCGAGACGCTTGAGGCGCGGAAGCTGGGACTCCACATGCTGCTCGACATGGCGGCCGAGCGCATCCCGTGCCTTTTCACATCGGTCGTCACTTCGCGCGCCGTGCTGGAGAAGTCGCCGGCGGCGCTCGAGCGCTTTTTGAAAGCCCTGCTGCACGGCGTGAAGCTTGCTCTCACCAATCCGGATATGGCAAAGAAAAGTCTCGGACGGACGCTGCGCCTGACGGACCGCGACGCGCTCGACGAGACCTACCGCCAGTCCGCCGCCGCTTACGAGCCGATGCCGTTCGTCAAGCGCGACGCGCTGGAGACTGTCGCGAAGATCGCGGCGGAAAAATCCGTTCGCGATCCCTACGACGTCGTCGATATGAGTATTCTCGAGCGCATCGATAAGGAAGGCTTCATCAAAACGCTGTACGCGAAACCATAAAGGAGGCGATCATGGCGGACATCCGCGGCGTGGGTACGAAAATCACTTACAGCGAGGACAACCCGATCGGCATCGAGCTCGAGGAGTTGCGTGCGAAGCGAAAATCGCTGAAGCGCGAGCCCAAGGACGCGGAGGAGCGCGAATTGCTCGGTCGCTGGCTCGGCTACCGCGGCCGCGACGAGCTGGAGACGACCGTCGGCCTCGCGTGCTACGCCTATTCGCATTTCGAGATGGACTCCGAGTGGCGCTGGCGCCTTGCGGACCACATCCGCACCGAAGCGGGACACGGCTGGGGATATATCCGCCAGGGCGACGCGGTCGATCCGTCGCGCGACCACTCCAAGCCCGACCCGGAGTTCGAGCGGCAGCACAATCTGCTGCCGCGCGTCGAGCACCACAGACTGCAGCAGCGCGACTTCCTGAGCTATTTGATATCGGGCAACCTCTGGCCCTACGGCCACTGCACGGCGGCCTCGATCCAGAGCATTAAGATCACGACGCCGAAGGTGCTGGACTTCGAGGAGCGCGTGGTCCACGCTGAGGAGCGCGGCCATCACGACGCGATTCTGCAGAAGCTCCACGATTATGTTTGGGAACTGATCGAGCAGTACGGCGAACAGGCCATTCGCAAGCGCATCGCCGCGATCGACGCCGAAGCGCTCAACAGCCGGCCGCGCACCGTCTTCGACCCGCCGCGGCGCGATTTTCTCCGCAAATATTTCGACGTGCCGCTCGACAACGTGCGCTGGTTCAACCGCTGGCGCGAGTATCTTTATCTCAATGTGCTCGGCTTTCCGCCCGAGCCGGTGCACATCGAATACTGGCCGAAGGAGATCCCGCAGGAGTAGCGGATTTATCGACGACCGCGGCTGTGGGCGCCTCGTTTGGACGAGCGGCGCGCGGCGCGGCGGGCGCCGGCGCGCGCTGCGGTCATCGAGCTGTCGATGTAGATCACGAATCGCTCTCGCGGGACTCGAAATAGGGTTTGATGTAGAGATTGACGAAGCGCCCCTTCGATTCGGCGGCGAGGAGATCGCGGTAGAGCGGTTCCGGCACGCGGAGATATTGGTAAACGGCGCCGCCGGGAAATTCGATCTCCAGCGTGTTCGACCGGTCGTCGTAGCCGGCCGAGACAATGCCGCGCGAATTCACCCGAGTGCGCTCCATACTCATATCTAGCAAATCAGCCGCGCGTTTGAAGTCCGGATTGTTCCCCGACACTCACGCCTTCAGGCGCGCGATATTATAGGCGATAATGGCGCGCGAGAAGCCCTTGAGCTGCAGCTCCTGGGGCGGGTCGGTCTCGACCAGTTGCTCGACTTTCGCGAGCGTCTTCTGGTTGACGAGAATCTGGCCGCCTTTCGCTTCGTCGCAGAGACGCGAGGCGAGATTGGTGACGTTGCCGATCGCGCCGTAGTCCATCCGCCCTTCGAAGCCGACGTTTCCCAATGTCGCATAGCTGCACGCGATGCCGATGCCAAGATCGAGATCATAGCCTTTTTTCCGCCATGTCTCGCGCAGCTCTTTGGCGCACGAACGCATCTCGACGGCCATGCGTACGGCGCGCTCGGTGTGATCCGCGCACGGCACCGGATCGTTGAGAAAGGCCATGATGCCGTCGCCGGCGAAACGCTCGAGCGTGGCTTCGTACTTGAAGATGAGCCGCCCCATTTCCGCGTGGTAGACGCGCAGAAGGTCCATGATCTCCTCCGGCTCGGCGCCGTCGGAGAAAGCGGTGAAGCCGCGGAGATCGAGGAAGACGACGGTGATCTCGCGGCGATGGGTTTTGAAAAGATTCTCCTCGTCCTTTTCGAGGACGCTGTCGGCGATCTGCGGCGAGAGGTAGCGTTTGAGGCGTCCCATGCGCTGGATCTCGCCCACCTGCGCGGCGACGCGGTCCGCGAGCGAGCGGTTGAGCTCCTCCAGCGAATCATGCAAACGCTTGATGCGCAGCATCGAGCGCACGCGCGCGAGCAGCTCGAAGGAGTCGAACGGCTTGATCACGTAATCGTCCGCGCCGGCATCGAGCCCGCGCACCTTGTCCTCCTGCGAGCCTTTCGCCGTGACGAGAATAACGGGAATCGATTTCGTGCGCTCCTCCTGGCGCATACGCTTGACTACCTCGATGCCGTTCATGTTCGGCATCATATAATCGAGCAGGACGACGTCCGGCGCGAAGCTCTCGACCTTCGCGAGCGCCTCGACGCCGTCGCTGGCGCGCTCGATCGCGTAGTCCTGATCGGCGAGCTCCTGCTCGAGGAGATCGAGATTAAAGGGCTCGTCGTCGACGATGAGAATTTTATTCGGCATGTTACTTGATCACCTTGTCCGCCCTTGCCAGAACATTCGGCGGAATCGTAAGACCGATCTGCTTCGCCGTTTTTAAATTGATCACCAGCTCGAACTTCGTCGGCTGCTCGACGGGAAGGTCGCCGGGCTTGGCTCCCTTGAGAATCTTATCCACCTGGGCGGCGGCGCGGCGGAACAACAGCGTCCCGTTCGGTCCGTACAATGCCAAACCGCCGACATCGGCGAAACCCGCTCCATCAGATATCGTCGGCAGGCGGTGTTTTACGGCGAGCTGGGCGATCCGTTTTCCCTCGCCGAGACTGCTGATAAAAAGCGGCTGAACCATCACGGCGCCCGTTTTGTCTCTTGCCATATCGGCGAACGCCGCATCCAACTCGGCGGGAACCGATATCACGACGCCATTGAGCTTGATTCCCGCGCGTTCGGCGGCTTCCTGGGCGTCTTTTAAAAAGATCTTGTGGGCGGGGTCGCTCGCATGCGCCAAAAACGCGACGTGCGTCAAGCCGGGTAGAAGCTCTTTCAACAGCTCCAATCGCTTTCCCGCAAGCTCGGGCATCATGTTCGATGTGCCGGTGATGTTGCCGCCGGGGCGGGCGAGATTGGTAACGAACCCGCTCCCGATCGCGTCGGCCACGCCGAGCATGACGATCGGAATCGTGGACGTTGCGTTCTTCGCCGCTTGCGCGGCGGGCGTTGCCCGCGCCGCGATAACATCCACTTTGATTCGGACCAATTCCTCTGCGAGCGCCGCAAGCCGGTCGACCTTGCCCGCTGCCCAGCGAGCTTCGATAAGGACGTTTTTTCCGTCGATGTACCCGAGATCGCGCAGGCCATCGAGGAATGCCTTCTCCGCGGGCGAGGGTCCGGCAAGCAGCGCGAGCAACCCGACACGCGGAATCTTCTTCGCTTCCTGAGCACCGGTCGGACGGCAAAGGGCTAGAACCAAGACAGTCGTGAAAGCGAGAAATGCAAAACGGCGGCTAAATAATCTCATTTGATCACCTGGTCCGCCCGCGCCAGCACGTTGGGCGGGACCGTGAGGCCGATCTGCTTCGCGGTTTTTAAATTGATCACGAGCTCGAACTTCGTCGGCTGCTCGACCGGAAGGTCGGCTGGCTTGGCGCCTTTAAGGATTTTGTCGACGTAGGTCGCGGCGCGGCGGAACATGTCGGCAAGGTCCGCCCCATACGAAATGAGGCCTCCCGCTTCCACGAATTGACGTGAGTCGAAAACGAGCGGCATCCGGTTCTTTAGGCCCAGATCGGCAAGCTGTTTGGGCCGCGAGACAAAAAGTGTATCGACGATAACGATCAGAGCGGCCGCCCGATCTTTTTTTGCCTGCTGAAAGGCTCCATCGAGATCATCGGCGCTTTGCGCTTCGACGACTTGAAGGCGGATGCCGAAGCGCTTTGCGCCCGCTTCCGTTTCCTTCAATGCGAAGGCCGAGCCCGAGTTCGACGGATTTCTTAGCACCGCGAGCCGGGAAATTTTCGGGATCGTCTCCTTGAGCAGCTCTATGCGCTTGGCCGCGATGTCCGGATTGATCGTCGTCAAACCTGTGAGATTCCCGCCCGGCCGCGCAAGGCTCGCGACAAAACCGGATTCGACGGGATCGAACGTGACCGGGAAAACAATGGGGATGTCCTTGGTTGCGCGACGCGCGGCTTCAATCGCCTGCGTGCTGCCGGCGACGATGACGTCGAGCTTCATGCGCACCAGCTCGGCGGCGAGCTCGGTCAGGCGATCCATGCTGCCTTTCGCGTAGCGATATTCGACTTCAATATTCTGTCCCTCGACGTAGCCCAATTCGCGCAGGCCGCGCCGGAAGGCGTCGTCAAGTTCGGCTACCTGGACAAATCTCAGATATCCTACCTTTGGGATTTTCTTCTGCGCCTGCGCTTCGGTCAGCGCTGCAGTGAAGAGTATGGCCAGCGCGAAGAACGCCGCAAGATGGTTTCTCATAAGATTACTTGATCACCCTGTCCGCCCGTGCGAGCACGTTCGGTGGAATCGTCAAGCCGATCTGCTTCGCGCTTTTTAAATTGATCACCAGCTCGAACTTCGTCGGCTGCTCGACGGGAAGCTCGGCAGGCTTGGCGCCTTTCAAGATTTTGTCGACGTAAGTCGCCGCGCGTCGACTCAACTCTGGAATGTCAGCCGCATAGCTCAAGACGCCGCCGGAAAGCACAAAATCCGGATTTGACGCCACTAGCGGCAAACGCGCTCTCGTGGCGAGATTCACGATTTCCGCGCGATAATTACTGATCAGCCCCGTAACCACAACGGTTAGAGCCTGGAGACGCGCCTTTGCCGCGGCTCGGAATACGTTCTCGAAGTCGCCGGCATCTCGGACGCCCAGCGACTGTAACTTGAGCCCTAGCGGCGTCGCCGCGAGCTCGGCATCCCTGACGTGCCCCGCGGCGCCCGGCCCTTCGGCGTCCCATAGGACGCCCACACGCGAAAGATTGGGAATAATCTCCTTCAGCAACTCGAGGCGCTTGCCGGCCAAATCCGAAGAAATACTGATAACACCGGTGATATTGCCGCCCGGGCGAGCGAGGCTGGCGATCAGCCCGCGACGAACCGGGTCGTCGTCCGCGTCTCCCATCACGATCGGAAGCGTGGTCGTCGCTTTGCTGGCGGCCTGGGTCGCATTGACGCCCACGGCGAGAATGCAATCCACTTTTCGGCGAACCAGGTCGGACGCGAGCGTTGGGAACAATTCCGCTTTTCCTTTTGTAAACCGCCAATCGATCGCGACGTTCCGTCCCTCAATGTAGCCGAGTTTGAGCAGGCCTTCGCGAAATGCGTCCTCGCGGAACTCGATCCCCGGACGCGGCGATAGATATCCTACGCGATAACCCTTGTTTACTTGCGCTTCTGCCGACAGACAAAGCGTAAGTAGGAAAGCGCAGAGTCCCGCACGAATAATAGTCTGATTCATGTTTGCTTGATTGTGGCCTGCGTCACTTGATCACCCGGTCCGCCTTCGCGAGCACGCCCGGCGGAATCGTCACGCCGATCTGCTTGGCGGCGCTCAGATTGACGAGAAGCTCGAATTTCGTCGGCTGCTCGATAGGAAGATCGCCGGGCTTGGCGCCTTTGAGAATTTTATCGACATAGTACGCGGCGCGGCGAAAGAGATCGTTGTAGTTCGTGCCATAGTACATGAAACCGCCCGCCTCGACGTATTCCGGACGCGCGTACGACGCCGGCAGGCGATGCTTGGCGGCCAAATCGACGATGCGTTTTCGATTGATGTTAAGGATGGGGTTGCCGAGCACCATCAGTGCGTCGGCGCGTCCTTTCGCCGCGGCCTCGAAAGCGCGATCGATATCTGTCGCGTTGAGAATGTCGATGTACCGCAGATACATCTCGAAGGTACCCGCAGCGAGCACGGCCTCTCTCAAGGCCTGCGCATCGCCGGGGTTGCTGGAATTCCCTAAAATAGCCATGCGCGACAGCCTGGGAATGATTTCTTTCATGAGCGCGAGTTGCTTGCCGCTCATCTCCGGCGCCAGCGCCGACAATCCCGTGATGTTCCCGCCTGGTTTCGCCAAGCTCGCGGCGAATCCGCTGCCGACGGGATCGGTGTCTTGCGCCATGACGATCGGCACCGTCATGGTTGTATCTTTTAGAGCCCGAGTTATCGTCGGTCCGGCGGAAACGACGAGGTCGGGCTTGAGACGCACGAGCTCGGCGGCGATATCACGGCGGCGCTCGGGATTGCTTTCGCCGGAACGCCATTCGATCAAGATGTTTTTTCCTTCGACATAGCCGAGCTCGTGAAGGCCTTGGCGGAATCCGTCGAGCCGGCTCGCGATCGACGCAGCGCTGCTATCGAGCTGAAATCCGATGCGCGGAATTTTTCCGCCCTGCTGCGCCGCGACATTCGATGGGCATGCCGCGGACAACGCGGCAAAAATCCAAAGCAGTATCCTGTGCTTCTTCATCCTCTCCCTTCCGTCCCCGAGAACCGCTCTATCCCAGCAGCCGCCGGATTTTTTCCATCAAAACGGTCTCGTCCACGGGCTTCGCGATGTAATCGTCGCAGCCGGCGTCGCGGGCGGAGATTTCGTCGCCGACCATCGCGTGCGACGTGACGGCGATGACGGGAATATGCTTCAGCGCCGCGTCGGCCTTGATGCGGCGCGTCGCCTCCCAACCGTCCATCACCGGCATGCCGAGATCCATCAAGATCAGATCGGGGCGCTCGGCCGCCGCCTGCCGCACGCCCTCCTCGCCGTCGACCGCCTGCGCGATCTCGTAATCGTCTTCGAGCAGCTGCACCAGGAGGTCGCGGTTCCAATCGGTGTCGTCGACAATCAAAATCTTTTTTCTTTGCATCACCCTGTTCCTTTTAAAACGCCTTACCCCTCGCGTCTTGCGGTTTCTTGCGCTTTGTACGCGATCGGCAGCGTCATAATGAATTTCGACCCCTTGCCGGCCTCGCTTTCTGCGGCGATGTCGCCGCCCATGAGCTGCGCGAATTTCTTCACCAGCGCGAGGCCGAGGCCGGTGCCGCCGTACTTGCGAGTCGTCGACATGTCCGCCTGGCGGAACTCGTCGAAAATGACTTTCAGCGCCTCCGGCGTCATGCCGATGCCGGTGTCTGCCACCACGAGCTTGAGCGAGCCGTTCTCGCTCGATGCCGAAACTTTGATCTGCCCCTGCTCGGTGAACTTGGCGGCGTTGCTGAGCAGATTCAGCAGCGACTGCCTGAGCTTCTCCTTATCGGTGTAGAGCGTCGGCATCTCGGGCGCGATCTCCGTGACTAGGCGCACGCGGCCGTCTTTGAGCATCGGCTCGACCGTCGAGGTCGCGACGCGGATGATGTCTTCGACGCGGAAATTCTCCGCGAACACTTCCATGCGCCCGGCCTCGACCTTGGAGAGATCGAGCACGCCGTTGATGAGCTTCAACAAGTGCTCCGAGCTCACCAGCACCTTCTGGAGATTGTCGCTCTGGAGCGGCGCGATCTGTCCCTCGGTCTTTCTGAGCACGAGCCGCGTAAAGCCGATGATCGCGTTCAGCGGCGTGCGCAGCTCGTGGCTCATGTTGGCGAGGAACTGCGACTTGTGGCGGCTCGCGGCTTCGAGCTGCTGGTTTTTCTCCTGGATCTCCTGAAACAGGCGCACGTTCTCGATCGCGATCACCGCCTGATCGGCGAAAGTCTTCAGCAGCGATATTTGCTTGTCTGTAAATGGCCTGACTTCTGTGCGGCGGATGTTGATGACGCCGATGGGGACACCCTCGCGCAGCAAAGGTGTACTGAGAAACGTTCGCGTTCCGGTCTGAGTCGTAACATGGCTCGAGTCAGGAAACTCCGTTGAAGCCAGCAGGTCGTGAATATGTACTGTCTGCCGCTCAAAAATCGCGCGGCCCGCCGGATTTTTCGGAGTGTTCGGCATAAAGTCGGGCGCCGGATTGGATCCGAACGACGCCACGAGCCTTGTGCCCTCGCCTTCCACCAGCCGTATGCGCGCGTCGTTGGCTTCGCATAAACGGGCCGCGCTTTCGGCCACGGCATCCAGCACGGGTTGGATGTCCGTCGGCGATCCGGCTATGACGCGGAGAATTTCGCTCGTCGCTGTCTGCTGCTCGAGCGCCTCAGTGAGTTCCTTGGTGCGCTCCTCGACCTTTTGTTCCAGGCCCGCGTAAGACTCGCGCAGCCGCTCGGTCATCTTGTTGAACTCGTCCGCCAGCGTCTCGATCTCATCGCCCGTCTTGACCTCGAGACGATGGGACAAATCGCCGCTGCCGATGCGCTCCGCGCCTTCGCGCAGCGTCGCGAGCGGCCGGATCACGCGGCGCGCGATGAAGTAGCTCGCGAAGAGCGCCATGCCGAGCCCGATGAGAAGCAGGGTCGCGGTGCGAATCATCGAGGCGTAGAGCGTCTCGTACGCTTCCTTGATGGGGCGCTCGAGGATGACGGCCCAGTCAAGGCTCGGGATCAGCGCCGATGCCGCCAGGACGCGCGTCCCTTCGAGATTGTCGCCGACAAAGGCGCTCGGCGCGCCGCCGAGCGCGGGAGTTTGAAATGCCGCGCGCACTTGCGGGAGTTGCGCGACGTTTCGCCGCTGGAGCACCAGGCTGATGTCCGGATGCGCGATCAGCTCGCCGCTGCGGGTCACCGCGTAGGCGTAGCCGGCCTGTCCAATGGTAATGCTCGAAACCACGTCGCCGATGTATTTGAGATTCACTTCGGCCTGCAGCACGCCGATGACGTCCCCGGCATAGCGCTCGATTGGCACGGCGATCGTCATGTACGGTTCCGAGCCGCGCACGAAATAAACCGGCCCGAAATACGATTTCCCCTGCTGCGCCTGGCGGAACGGCGGGGTATTCGAAAGATTCTTCGCGGCCTCCGGCAGCGCGGTCCTGAGCCGCGAGACCTGCACCCGCACGGCGCCTTTCTCGTCGAGCGCCACGGCCTCGGTGACGGCCGGAGCGATGAGCAGAAGCTTCTCCAGCTCGAAACGGAATTCCGGCGTGAGCCCCTTCGGCGCGATCTCGCGGCTGCGCGTCGCGCCCTTCAGCGTGTTGTGGATCTCCTGAACGAAGCGCTCGATCTTGAAAGCCGCGCCGGCGGCGACCTCGTGCTGGTAGAGCGCCAGCTGCTCGCGGCTCTCCTGGTAGCGGAAATAAATCTCCACGATGCCGCTCGCGATGAGTCCGCCGCCGACGAGCAGCACGGAGATCAGAAAGTACTCGCGGACGAGGCGGCCGCCCGGCCGCCGCGCGCGGAAGATATTCGGTAAATGAATCTTCATCGCGCCACAGTTCGCTGTCTCATTTGATCACCTTGTCGGCCCGTGCCAGCACGTTGGGCGGGATGGGCAGGCCGATCTGCTTGGCGGCTTTAAGATTTATCACGAGCTCGAACTTCGTCGGCTGCTCGATCGGCAGGTCGCCGGGCTTAGCGCCCTTAAGAATCTTATCCACATAGTAAGCCGCGCGACGCCACATATCCGCGAAGTTCGTACCGTAAGACATCAATCCGCCGGCCTCGGCGAATTCTCGCAGCGTGTATCCTGCGGCTATCCGATGCTTCAGCGCCAAGGATGCGATGCTTTGCTGCTGGTCGGTCAGCGTGGGATCGCCGATGATAAGCAGTGCACGCGTGCGTTCTTTCGCCATTGAGGCGAAGGCAGGAGCGATATCATCGGGCCCTTTGGCCTCGAGGGACAGAAGCTTCATGCCGAGCGACGGCGCAGCCGTCTTGAGTTCTTTCAGTTGTGTCAGATTATGATCGTTGCGCGGATTCCAGAGGACCGCCACAACGGTCGCCGAAGGCACGACCTCCTTCAAAAGCTCTAGGCGTTTCGTCACCGTGGCAAAGTGATAATCGGATAACCCCGTGATCCTTCCCCCTGGATGCGCAAGGCTGGCGACCAAGCCGATTCCAACCGGATCCGCGATGTTCGCCATGACGATCGGGAGGCTGCTGTCGGCATCCCTTGCGGCGTATGCGGCAGGCGTACCGTACACGACAAAGAGATCGATCTTCAGCCGCACCAGCTCCGCTGCAGCTTCGGGCAGACGCTCCGAACGTCCGGCGGCGTATCGCTGCTCGATGACGACATCTCTGCCCTCAATGTATCCAAGCGATTGCAGGCTTTCGCGAAACGCAGCCAGCAACGGCCGGTCATTAACCGCGGATGCGGCGGAGAGATAACCGATGCGCGCGACTTTCGCCGCATGCGTGGCGCGAACCGGAACAACGACCGACACCAGCAGAGCGCACGCGACAAACGCGAGTTTTGAGTTTTTGCTTTTGAATTTTGAATTCATAATTCAAGATTCAGAATTCAACACTGTCATTTTAAAACCTTGTCCGCCCTTGCGAGCACGTTCGGGGGAATCGTTAAGCCGAGCTGCTTCGCGGTCTTCAAATTGACGACGAGCTCGAATTTCGTCGGCTGCTCGACGGGTAGATCGCCCGGCTTCGCGCCCTTGAGAATTTTATCGACGTAATAAGCGGCCCGGCGATACAACTCTGGAAAATAAGCACCGTAGGACATGATAGCTCCGCTCTGCACCCAAAGACTTTGCGTATGCATCGTAGGAATTTTATGCTTGACGGCCAGATCCAGCAGGCCCGAGCGATGCGCGAACATCACCGAGTCCGAAACGACGCTGACGCCGCCGAGGCGGCCCTTGCTTGCCGCTCCGAAAGCGATTGGATAATCGCTCGGCTCTTTGACTTCCAGCTGCTGAAGCTGAATGCTCAACGACTGCGCCGCTGTTTGCGTCTCTCTCAATCCAGTTCGCGACGCCGGGTTGTCGGGATTGTAGAGAATGCCGAAGCGCGACACCTCAGGAAGCGTATCCTTTAAGATCTCCATCCGCTTGCCGCTGATGCCGGCGAGCAGGTTCGTCAGTCCCGTGATGTTGCCTCCCGGTCGGGCCAGGGAGTCGACAAACTTGTTTCCTACAGGATCGCCGTCCGACGCCATCACGATCGGAATCGTCTTCGTCGCGCTCTTGGCCGCGCGCGTGACTGCGGTGCCGTCCGTGACAATGATATCCACATTCGACTTGACCACCTCGGCGACGATCTTCTGCAGGCGGTCCTCTTTCCCTTCGGCGTACCGATAGTCGATTGTGAGATTCTTTTGGTCCACATAACCGAGCTCACGCAGGCCCTGCTTCAAGGCATCGACGCGCGGGTCGCTTCCGGGAGGGTCGGCCATGATAACCACTATGCGCGACGCCTTCTGCTGCGCCGCAGCGCCGGCGCAAAAGAGAAGCAGCACGCACGCCAATACAGCGCTGGGGACGTTTCGTTTTGAACGCAAATGCCCAAGGGTTAGATTAAGTTTTTTCACTTGATTACCTTGTCGGCCCGTGCCAGCACGTTGGGCGGGATGGTCAGGCCGATCTGCTTCGCCGCTTTTAAGTTGATAACCAGCTCGAACCTCGTCGGCTGCTCGACGGGCAGTTCGCCGGGCTTCGCGCCCTTTAAAATTTTGTCGACGTAGGTTGCGGCGCGGCGGAAAAGCTCGTTGAAATTTGCCGTGTACGACATCAACCCGCCCGCATCGACGAACTCGGGCTGCGAGTACATCGCCGGGAGGCGGTTTTTGGCGGCGAGCTCCAGAAAGCGCTTCTGTTCCACGATAATCCGGGGATTTGCAAGCACGAGCAGAGCATCGGCACGCGTTTTGCGGGCGTCGCCGAAGACCGTCTCGACTTCCTCGGATGTCTTGACCTCGAAATGCTCAAGGTGAATCTTCAACGATTCCGCCGCCGCTTTGATTTCCTTCAATGCTTGCGCGTTGCCCGGCTGGCTCCAGTTGCCGAGGACGGCGATCGAGCCTAAATGCGCGACGGTCTGCTTTAAAAACTCCACCTGCTTGCCGCTGATTTCCGGATGGAGCGTCGACAAACCGGTAACGTTTTTTCCCGGCTGCGAAAGGCTGGCGACGAAACCCGCACCGACGGGATCGTTGTCGAAGCCCATGACGATGGGAATGCTCGCCGTGGCTTCCTTAGCCGGCCGCGTCGCCGTGGGTCCGCCGGTCACGATAACGTCGATCTTCGAGCGAACCAAATCGTCCGCCAGCGCTTTGAGGCGGTCCAGACGGCCATCCGCGTATTTTGCTTCGAGGATCAGGTTCTTTCCTTCGTTATAGCCGAGCTCGTGGAGGCCTTGCCGCAACGCGGCGAGCCGGGGCGCAACCGTCGCGCTCGTCGCCGACCCGGCGCTGAGAAAGCCGATGCGGGCGGTTTTTCGCGACGGCTGAGCGCCGACGCGGACGCTTAGCGCTGAAAGAATGATGGTGGTGAGAATGATGATCCGATTATTCCGTGTCATTAGTGCCTTCGCTGCCTTTAAGGCTATTTGATCACCTTATCCGCCCTTGCGAGCACGTTGGGCGGAATGGTCAAGCCGATCTGCTTGGCGGCTTTAAGATTTATCACGAGCTCGAATTTCGTCGGCTGCTCGACGGGTAGATCGCCCGGCTTCGCGCCCTTTAGGATCTTATCAACGCAGACAGCAGCATGGCGGAACAATGATGCCACGCTGACGCCGTAGGACATCAAACCACCGGCCTCCGGAAAATCGCTCCAGCTGTACATCACCGGCAGCCGATGCTTGGCTTCGAGCATGACGAGCCTCGCCGCATGGGAAATGTAGGAGGAGTTCGCCGACAGCAAACCCGCTTGGAAGCGTTCGCGAGCGGCCGCGGCAAACGCTTCGTCGAATTCCTCCGGCCCGAGCATCTCGACGACCTGGACAGTTATCCCTAAGCTCGGGGAAAGCGCCTGGAGATTCTTTAACGTGATGGTCTCGGGAATGATTGATTGATTCGAAAAAAAAGCCACGCGGCTTGTCGCAGGCACGGCTTCCTTGAGCAATTCCAGCCGTTTTGTTCCTACGTCCGTTCCGAGAAAAGACGAGCCAGTGATGTTGCCGCCCGGCCGCGCGAGATTCGTGATGAGCCCGGCGCCGATCGCGTCGCTCGCCGTTCCCATCACGATCGGCATCGTGGCTGTAGCTTTCTTGGCGGCCAGAGCCGCCGGAGTACCTTGGGTTACGATGATGTCGACTTTGAGCCGGACCAAATCCGCAGCCAATTCCGGGAGCCGCTCCAATTTGCCTTCGGCGGATCGCTGTTCGATAAAAATCGTTTTTTTATCGACGTAGCCGAGCTGCCGTAAAGCTTCCAAAAACGTCGGATCGATCGCAGGCGCGGCGGAGAGAAATCCGATGCGCGGAACTTTCTTTGGCTGCGCGTCGGCGTTCGCCGCCAGCGCTAAAAAAACCGCGCCGGCGACAAACGCGAATTTTAAGTTTTTATTTTTGAGTTTTGAATTCATAATTCAACACAAGACTGTCATTTTATAACTTTATCCGCCCGCGCCAGCACGTTCGGCGGGATCGTCAGAGCGATCTGCTTCGCGGTCTTTAAATTGATGATCAGGTCGAACTTCATCGGCTGCTCGACGGGAATCTCGGCCGGCTTCGCGCCTCTGAGAATCTTGTCGACGTAGCGCGCGCCGTTCCTTCCCTCCTCGGCGTAACCGGGGCCGTAGGCCATAAGGCAGCCGTTGTCGGCGTAGTCCTCGCGCGCGCAGATCGACGGCAGCCGGTGGCTCATCGCGAGATCAGCGATGCGCTTCTGGTTCGAGTTGGCCAGCGGATTCAGCGTGACCCAGACCGCTTGATTGCCCGCCTTGACGGCTTCTTTGAACGCCGGCTCGTAAGCGTCGGCGGTGCTCACCTGCATCGAATAGAGCTGCAAACCCAGATCGCGCGCGGGCTGCTGGCTTTCGTTCCATTGCGGGATCGAGCCGGGCCCCTTCGGATCCCATAAGACCGCCACGCGTGAGATCTTCGCCACAGCTTCTTTCAAGAGTTCGAGCCGCTTTCCGGTCAGGATCGCCGCCATATTGGTTACGCCGGTCGCGTTTCTCCCCGGGTGCGCGAGGCTGTCGGCGAGCCCCGCCGTCACCGGATCGGTGATGCCCATGAAGACGATGGGTAGGCTGCGCGTCACTTTCTGCGCCGCCTGCGCCGCGTTGGTCGTAACCGTGACGAGGACGTCGATCTTCAGCGCGACGAGCTCGGCGGCCATTTGGGTCAGCCGGTCGAAATCCGCGGGCTCGTAGCGATATTCGATAGCGACGTGCTGCCCTTCGATATAACCGAGATCGCGGAGCGCCCGCCGGAAAGCTTCGATGCGCGGCTTGTCGGCCGTCGCAGACACCGCCGAGAGATAGCCGATGCGCGACATCTTCTTAGGCGGCGTCTGCGGCTGCTGCGCCGCAGTGCTTGTAACAAGCACTACGAACAAAAGAAAGACAACTAAAGACTTCATTATTGCTCCCGAGCCAAAATTACTTCTTCCAGCCACGGCGCCTTCGCATTCTCACTTGATCACCCGGTCCGCCCTTGCGAGCACGTTGGGCGGAATGGTCAACCCGATCTGCTTCGCGGTTTTTAAATTAATCACCATCTCGAATTTTGTCGGCTGCTCGACGGGAAGATCGCCCGGCTTGGCGCCCTTTAAAATTTTGTCGACGTAGGTCGCCGCGCGGCGGGACAAATCGGTAAAGCTCGGCGAATAGCTCATGAGGCCGCCGAGTTCCACAAATTGCGGGTTGTAATAGATCGAAGGGAGGCGGCTTTTTAACGCGAGATTGACGATGCGGCCGCGGTAATCGGCATGAATAGCCGACGGCAGCACTAGAATTGCATCGGCATGCGCCTGTGTCGCGTTGCGGAATGCCGTCTCGATGTCCTTTTGACTTAATAAGTTGAGGATTTGAAGCTGCAATCCGAAGACGCCTGCGGCCGCCTCCATTTCGTTGATGCTTTTCGAATTGCCGGGTTCGTTCGAATCGCCGAGCACCGCAATACGCTGAAGCCTGGGACCAACCTCCTTTAAGAGCTCCAGCCGTTTACCGCTTATTTCCGGCGCAAGATTGGACAATCCAGTGACATTTCCACCAGGTCGGGAGAGGCTGGCGACAAATCCGGCGCTGACGGGATCGTTGTCCTGTGTCATAACGATCGGGATCGTGCTTGTAGCTGCCTTGGCGGAACGGGTCATTGTCGTACCACTCGTGACAATGACGTCTATTCCGAGAGCCGCTAATTCCGCCGCGAGCGCCTCCTGGCGTTCAGCTTTCCCGTCGGCGGACCGCCATTCGATAACGATATTTTTTCCTTCAATGTATCCCAGCTCGCGGAGTCCCTGCCGGAATGCGTTGACGCGGGCGGCGTTAGCGGAAAGGGAAGCTACGGTTAAGTACCCGACGCGAGGAATTTTCTTCGATTGTTGCGCTTCGGCGGAAAAGCTCAACGATACGATGACGCCGAATAGCAAGCTTAGGTTTAATTTCTTCATCTTTTTTATTATCTCGACGGTATGGCCGTTCTCACTTGATCACCTTATCCGCCCGCGCCAGCACGTTCGGCGGAATCGTCAAGCCGATCTGCTTCGCGGTTTTCAAATTGATCACGAGCTCGAACTTCGTCGGCTGCTCGACGGGGAGTTCGGCGGGCTTCGCGCCTTTTAGAATTTTATCGACATAGACGGCGACGCGCCGATAGCTGTCTTGAATATCCGCGCCGTATGACATCAATCCGCCGAGTTCGACGAATTCTCGCCTGACGTACGTGGACGGCAACCGGTTTTGCAACGCAAAGCTCGCGATCTTTTTTTGATTGGCGTTCATAAGCGGACCGGGAGGCACATAGAGGCCGTCCGAACGCTCTTTCACAAGCGCGGCAAAGGCTTTGTCGAAATCATCGCTATCCCGCACCTCCCGGCTACGCATCGTCAACCCCAAGGCTCGCGCCGCCGCCGGCAGAACTTCCTTGGTTTCCACAAGGTTGCTCGGAATGGCCGGATCGTAGATCACCGCGATGCGGCCGAGCTTACCAACCACTTCTTTGAATACCTCGAGCCGCTTACCGCCCGTCTCGGAGAACAGGTTGGTCACTCCGGTGATGTTGCCGCCCGGTCGGGCGAGGCTTTCAATCAATCCGGCATGGACCGGATCAACCCCCTGGCCCACCATAACGATGGGAATTGTCCGGGTCGCGTTTTTGGCGGCCTGAATCCACCGATCTCCTCCCGTGACCACGATGAGATCGACCTTCAGTCGCAGGAAGTCGGCGACCGCTTCGGGAGCGCGCTCGACTTTTCTATCGGTATAGCGATACTCGATGGCGATATTTTGTCCCTCGACATAACCCAAGTCGCGCAGCGCCTGCCGAATCGCTTCCGAACGGGCCGACTCCAAAGCAGGGTCGATCGCCGAGAGATAGCCGATCCGAAAAACCTTCTTCGCCTGCTGCGCGTCGGCCGCAGCCCCGCACAGCGCGAGCACGAAAGCGATCGCCGAAAGCCCCGCCCACGCCCATTTTCGATTTTCGATTGCCGATTTTAGATTGCGGGAATAAGAACCGGAAATTTTCATCTGTTTTTCTCTCCCAGTCGAAAATCTAAAATCGGATTATTTGATCACCCGGTCCGCCCTTGTGAGCACGTTGGGCGGAATCGTAAGCCCGATCTGCTTGGCGGCTTTTAAATTGATCACGAGCTCGAACTTCGTCGGCTGCTCGACGGGGAGATCGGCGGGCTTGGCGCCTTTTAAGATTCTATCGACGTAGTACGCGGCGCGGCGGAACAAGTCGGGAAAGCTCGTGGCATAGGATATGAGCCCGCCGGCTTCTACGTAATCGGATCTATAGTACATTGCCGGCAGCCGGTTCTTTGCCGCGAGATTGATAATTTCTGTTCGGTGAGGAGACATGACGGGGCCCGCCAGCACAAGGACTGCCCCCGCGCGTTTTTCCGTTGCGGCTTGAAACGACATTTCGATATCCTTCGGACTTAAAACATCTAAGTATTGAAGCTGTAGCTTGAGCGTTCCGGCGGAGCGTTCCATCTCTTGTAACGCTTGTGCATTGCCATGCTCGCCGGAATTTCCGAGCACGGCCACGCGAGACAACTTAGGGACGATCTCCTTCAGAATACTCAGCTGCTTTCCGCTTATGTAGGGCGCCAACGACGATAACCCGGTAATGTTCCCTCCGGGGTGCGCAAGGCTCGCGACGAGGCCTGAGCCGACAGGGTCGGCCTCGAAACCCATGACGATGGGGATCGCCGCTGTGGCGTTCTTGGCTATACGAATCGGTGTCGGACCATACGCGACGATGACATCTACCTTGACGTTGACCAGCTCAGCCGCGAGCGCCGGCAGTCGATCGAAGTTGCCGTCCGCCGATCGCCACTCGATCAGGATATTTTTCCCCTCCACATAGCCAAGGTCGCGCAACCCCCCGCGGAATGCTTCTATACGCGTCGCGTTTTCGGAAAGAGAATTACCCGATAGAAATCCGATCCGTGGGATTGCAGGCTGCGCATGACTTTGACCCCAAAGCGTCAGAAGCATCAATGCAGTCGCAACCCCAAAGATTTTAGTCGTAAACTTACGCACAGCTATCGTTGTTCTCACTTGATCACCCGATCCGCCCGCGCCAGCACGTTCGGCGGAATCGTGAGGCCGATCTGCTTCGCGGTCTTTAAATTGATCACGAGCTCGAACTTCGTCGGCTGCTCGACGGGGAGATCGGCGGGCTTCGCGCCTTTTAGAATTTTGTCGACGTATTGCGCCAGCCGTCTGTATGAATCGCTTAGATTCGGGCCGTAGGACATGAACCCGCCGTTTTCGACATATTCCTTCCATCCGAACATGCTGGGCAGATGGGCCTTGGCCGCGAAGCCTGCCAGTTCATTGACGTGGGACAAGGTAAAACCGTCTGGAAACGTCAGCATGCCGCCGGGGCGCTCCTTGCGGATCGCCTCGAAGGCAGGTTCGAAATCGGCGGCGGCGGTGATCGATAAATATTGCAACGAGATTTTCAGCGCCTGCGCCGCCGCGGCCGTCTGTTTGAATTCGTTCTGCTCGCCCGGATGCGAACGGTAGGCGATGACCGCGATGCGGGCGAGCTTGGGCGCGGCTTCCTTGAGCAATTCGAGCCGCTTGCCTGCGAGCTCCAAAGCCATGAAGGTCATTCCGGTGAAATTGCCCCCGGGGCGCGCTAGACTTGCGACGACACCAGCCTCGACCGGATCGCCGCTGAAGCCGACTACGACCGGTATGCTCTTCGTCGCGGAATAGATCGAGAGAGCCGCCGGACCCTGTGTGACGATCACGTCGGGTTTGAGCCTGACAAGCTCCTCGACCAGCGCCGGCAAACGCGTGCGATCTTCGGACGAGCGGTATTCGATCGCAATGTTCCCGCCTTCAACGTAGCCGAGATCGCTCAACCCCAGGCGCAAAGCCTCGTAGTACGGCGATCGCCCGGCGGCCGTGGCGATGAAGGCGATGCGATGCTTCGGCTGCGTCTGCCCCAGCGCAGTCATGGCGCGCGCGAACAACACGGCCGGAAGCAGGCACGCAATGATGATTATGGTTCGGTGTTTCATTTGATCACCTTGTCTGCTCTTGCCAGCACGTTCGGCGGAATCGTGAGGCCGATCTGCTTCGCGGTTTTTAAGTTGATCACGAGCTCGAACTTGGTCGGCTGCTCGATGGGCAGATCGGCGGGCTTGGCGCCCTTGAGGATTTTGTCGACGTAAGTCGCCGCGCGGCGAAATAAATCCCTGATGCTGACTCCGTAACTCATCAGGCCGCCGGCCTCTACTGATTCGGGACTCCAGTAAATCGCCGGCAGCCGGCTTTTAATGCCCAGGTCCGCAAAAATTTCCCGCTCCGAAGTCACGATTTGACTACCGAGCACGAGCATCGCGTCGGCATGAAGCTTGGCGGCGGCATGAAATGCCGGCTCAATCTCCGATTTGCTGCGCACGTCGATATACTGAATTTTTATACCGAGTGAATCCGCCGCCAGTTCACTTTGCTTTACCGCTTGCGCATTGCCCGGAACCGTCGAATTACCGATCACGGCGGCGCGACTGAACTTCGGGAGGATCTCCTTAAAAAGCTCCAATTGTTTGCCGCTGATCTCGGGATAATGGGTCGACAATCCGGTGATATTGCCGCCGGGCCGCGCGAGGCTCGAAGCGAAGCCGTTTCCGACCGGATCATTGTCGAACGCGAGAACGATGGGAACCTTGGCGGTCGCTTCTTTCGCGTATCGATTGACGGCAGGTCCGCCCGTGACAATGACATCGACCCCGATACGTACGAGTTCGGCCGCGTCTTTCTTGAGCCGCTCGGCTTCTCCCCCCGCATAGCGCCAATCGATATGAATGTTTTTGCCTTCCACGTACCCGAGCTCGCCGAGGCCCTTGCGGAACGCTTCGGTGCGGTCCGAAACGGCTTGCGGACTGAGGGAACTCAAGAAGCCGATCCGCGGAATCCTCTTCGCCGGCTGTGCCTGCGCGCTCACCGTGACCGTTAAAAGCAAACCAACAACGGCTAACGCGAGTTTTGAATTTTGAATCTTAAATTTTGAATTCAACATTCAGCACTCCGAATGTATCATTCACTTGATCACCCTGTCCGCGCGCGCGAGCACGTTCGGCGGGATCGTTAAGCCTATCTGCTTCGCGGCCTTTAAATTGATCACGAGCTCGAACTTGGTCGGCTGCTCGATGGGCAGATCGGCGGGCTTGGCGCCGTTCAGGATTTTGTCCACATAGATGGCCGCGCGCCTGTACAGATCGAGAAGGTTTGGACCATAGGAAATGAGGCCCCCGGCCTCCGTGAAAGAACTGTAAGGATACATCGTCGGCAGTCGAGTCTTTACTGCTAAGTTCCCGATTTCTTTTCTCCGGTCGTTGAAGAATGCCGACGACAAGATATTGATTGCTTCGGCGTGGTTTTTCTTAGCCGCTGCAAAGATACTCTCCAATGCCTCCTGCACTTCGCTGGAAGCCCGCACTTCCGAAGTTTGAAGTTGCAGCCCCAGTGACAGCGCAGCAGTCTCCGTTTCTTTGAGCATGAGGTCAGTGGCGGGATTGTCCCGGTACTCCAAGACAGCCACGCGGACAAGTCCAGGAATGATCTCCTTCAGAAGTTCCAGTCTTTTCCCACTGAGATCTGGGCTCATGAGGGTAAGACCCGTAATGTTTCCGCCTGGCCGAGCCAAGCTCGTGACAAGCCCGCTTCCCACAGGGTCGCCTGCCGTCGCCATGACGATAGGAATCGTCGTAGTTGCATTCTTCGCGGCCGAACTCGCATTTCCTCCACCCACAACAATGACGTCAACTCTCAGACGAACCAATTCGGCCGCAAGCGTGGGAAGCCGCTGCTCTTTCCCCTCTGCGTACCTATACTCAATGAAGATGTCCTTCCCTTCAACGTACCCTAAATCAGTTAAGCCCCGCCGAAACGCATCGGTGCTGGACTGACTGGTAGTAAAGGACCCGGCAAGCAAAATTCCTATTCGTGCAAGCTTCTTGGTCTGCTGCGCTGCGGTGGGAACACAGAGCGCAAAGAACATCGTCGCGACAATAAGGCACAGGCCGCCTAGGCCGACTGCCGATAACCGAGCTTTCACTTGATGACCCGGTCCGCGCGCGCGAGCACGTTCGGCGGGATCGTCAATCCGATCTGCTTCGCGGTTTTCAGGTTGATCACCAATTCGAACTTGGTCGGCTGCTCGACGGGAACATCGGCGGGCTTGGCGCCTTTCAAGATTTTATCGACGAAATGCGCGGCGCGGCGGTACGCATCGAAGAAATCAGGGCCGTAAGACATGAGCCCGCCCGCCTCGACCCAATCTTTGCTTTCGAAAATGGCGGGTAAGCGATTTTTCACGAGAAAGTCGAGAATCCGCGTCCGATTGGCAGTGACGACGGGATCCATTAGGAGAAGGAATCCGTCGGGACGATCTTTAGTCATGACTGCAAACACCACGTCGAGATCGTTTGGACTTTTGACGCCGCGATCTTGCAGCGCGAGCCCCAACGGTCCCGCCACCTCTTCGGTCTTCTGCGCTTCGAGCGTCATGCCGGGATTTCCTTTGTTCCATAGCATGGCGACCCGCGTGAGCTTGGGAAAAATTTCCTTGAGCAGCTCGAGTCGCTTGGGCCATAAGTCGGACGCTAAGAGCGTTATGCCCGTGATGTCGCCTCCGGGATGCGACAGACTCGCGACGACGCCGGTGCCGACGGGATCGCTGGTACTGACGAAAACGATTGGAATTGTTTTCGTCGCCTGGCGGCAGGCGTAAATCGCCGGTGTGCCGGCGGTGAAGATCGTGTCGACCTTTAGGGCGACGAGCTCCCGAGCGAGTTCGGGAAGCCGATCTTCCTTGCCCTCGGCCCAACGCCACTCGATCGTTATGGTTTTCCCTTCGACATATCCCAGTTCCTTCATTCCGCCGACGAATGCCTCAACCCGCTCCTTGAATGAGGATGGAGAGCCGAGAAACAGGACACCGATTTTTGGAATCTTCTTCTGTTGCTGCGCCTCGGCTACCGGCCCGCCAACCACGATCATGAAAGCGATTACCGAAAGACCCAGCCATTTTAAATTTTGGATCCTTCGATCTCGCTCAGGACCGGTTGCCGATTTTGGATTGTCGGAGTAACAACCTGAAATTCTCTTCGAAGAAACTGCCTTCATGCTTCGCTCCCCTCAATCGAAAATCAAAAATTGTTTCACTTGATCACCCTGTCCGCGCGCGCCAGCACGTTCGGCGGAATCGTCAAGCCGATCTGTTTCGCCGTTTTTAAATTGATCACCAGCTCGAATTTCGCCGGCAGCTCGACGGGGAGATCGGCGGGCTTCGCGCCTTTGAGAATCTTATCGACGTACTGCGCGAGCCGACGATAGCAGTCGTTCAGGTTCGGGCCGTAGGACATGAGCCCGCCCACCTCGACATATTCCTTCCAGCCCGACATCGACGGCATGCGCGTCTTCAAAGCGAAGTCCGCTAGCTTGTCGCCGTGCGACAGCGTGAAGGCGTCGGGGAAGGTCAGCATGCCGCCCGGACGCTCCTTTCGCATCGCCTCGAAAGCTTTATCGAAGTCTGCGCCGGTCGTAAGCGACAAATACTGCAGCGAAGTTTTCATCGCCTGCGCTGCGGCTTGCGTCTCTTTGAATTCGTTTTGCTCGCCGGGATGCGAGCGGTTGGCGAGAACCGCGACGCGCGAGATTTTGGGCGAGACTTCCTTCAGCAATTCGAGACGCTTCCCGGCCAGCTCCAGGGCGAGAAAGCTCATGCCGGTCATATTGCGGCCGGGGCGCGCGAGGCCCGCGACGAATCCGGCTTCGACGGGATCGCCGCTGAAGCCGAACACGACGGGAATGCCGGTCGCCGAACCGACTGAGCGCGCGGCGGGTCCTTGGGTGACGATCGCATCGACTCTGAGTCGGCTGACTTCGCTGACGAGCGCCGGAAGCTTGTCGCGGTCCTCGGAGCTGCGGTATTCGACGACGATATTCCGTCCTTCGACATAGCCGAGATCCGCGAGACCCTGGCGGAAGGCTTCGTAGAATGGAGACGGTCCCGAAGCGGCGGCGATATAAGCGATGCGGTAAACCTTGCCCGGCTGCGCCGCCGCGCAGCCGATCCAGAAGAAAACGATGAGGAATGAGACGGCAATGCATTTCATGGCAGTGACTCCGCCTCGGATACAGCGCAACGTCCGTGCCACTTTTGCGCGCGCGCTTCCCCTCTGTCAAGCAGCGGAAATATCACGGTTTTCTGAGATGGCGAATGCGGGCGAAAAGTCTCGAAAAAGGACGGAGGTAGCGCTTTTGCTATAGCTGGATAGCCAAAGCGGTTCAATCGATCTTGAGCGATTTCAGCAGCCGGAAAAGGTGGGTCTTGTGCAGTCCCAAGAGCTTCGCCGCCTCCGTGCGGTTGCCCTCCGCGCGGACGAGGGCATCTTGGATGAGCTGGCGTCGCGCGGCGTCGACCGCCTGATGGTAGGAGATCGCGCCCGGCGCGGCGGATTCAGCGGCGGCGCCGAGTGGAAACTCGCCGAGATCGAGCTCGGGCCCCGGACCGAGGACGACGGCGCGCTCGATGATGTTCCCGAGCTCGCGGACATTACCCGGCCAGTCGTACCCGCAGAGCCGCGATAAAATGCGCGGCGGGAGCGGGTCGAAGCTCTTTTTCGTTTCCCGCGCGAAGCGCCGGACGAAAAACTCCGCCAGCGGCGCGATGTCTTCGACGCGCTCGCGCAGCGGCGGCAGCACGATCGGCACCACGTTGAGGCGGTAGAAGAGGTCCTCGCGAAAGCGGCCCTGCTTTACGTCGGCTTCGAGGTCGCGGTTGGTCGCGGCGATGATGCGCACATCGACGCGGATCGGCCGGCCGCCGCCGACGCGCTCGAACTCGCGCTCCTGAAGGAAGCGCAAGAGCTTGGTCTGCACCTCCTGCCCGATGTCGCCGACCTCGTCGAGAAAGATGGTGCCGCCGTCGGCGCGCTCCATCTTCCCTTTCTTCAGCTGGTGCGCGCCGGTGAACGCCCCCTTCTCGTGGCCGAACAACTCGCTTTCGAGCAGCTCCTTCGACAGCCCCACGCAGTTGATCGCGACGAACGGCTTGTCGCGCCGCTCGCTCCATTGATGGATCGCGCGCGCGACGATCTCCTTGCCGGTGCCACTCTCGCCCAATAACAGGATCGTCGCCTTGCTCGCGGCGGCTTTTTTGGCGGCGTCGACGGCCCGCATCATCTTCGGGCTGGGACCGACGACGAGGTGGTGGCGGTCCCCGATCTCTTCGGAGAGGATTTCGACCTCGCGCCTGAGCTTCTCGCGTTCGAGCGCCTTCTCGACGGCGAGCGCGAGATGGTCGGGCTCGAACGGCTTGGGAATGAAATCGTACGCGCCTTCTTTCATCGCAAGCACCGCGCGCTCGATCGTGCCGTACGCGGTAAGAACGATTACCGGAGCGTCGTTGCCGCGGCTTTTGAGCTCCTTCATGACCTCGATGCCGTTCATATCCGGCATCTGGTAATCGAGCAGGATCAAGTCGGGCCGGAAGGAATCGAAAGCCGCCAGCGCCGCGGCGCCGTCCGAGGCCCGCTCGATCGCGTAGCCGCGGTCGGCGAGCTCCTGCTCGAGCACGTCGAGGTTGAAAGGCTCATCGTCGACGATGAGGATCTTGGCCATTGAAGTCTCGAAAGTAGAGCGATGGCGCGGCGGTGTCAACCAATTCGGTCGCCGTCACGGGCGATTTATCTCCCCCATCTTCTCCTTAAGGGAATTTGGTGCATAGAATCAGACAGTCCCCGATACCCGCCGGTAGAAGCGCATGTAAACGTCGAAAGCACGTTCATTTGCGGATTTCACGTAGGGTCTTCGCTTGCTTCCCATGAAGCATAAAAAAGGGAAAGGAGCATGGAAAAATGGCTCAGAAAAACGCAACGGAGAGTTATAACGATCTCGGCGACAACGCCGTCGAGGAGATTTCCAGCAACCTGCGCCGGTTGCTGGCCGACGCGTTCGCGCTATACCTGAAGACGAAGAATTTTCACTGGCACATCAGCGGGCGCCATTTTCGCGACTATCACCTCCTCCTCGACGAGCAGGGGACGCAGATCTTCGCGATCACCGACCCGATCGCCGAGCGGGCGCGCAAGATCGGCGGCACGACGATCCATTCGATCAGCGATATCGCCCGCAACCAGCGGCTGAAAGACAACAACAAAGAAGAGGTGAGCCCGCAGGAAATGATCGCCGAGCTGCGCGAGGACAATCGGCAATTCACGCAGTCTCTGCGCGCGACGCACGAGGTCTGCGAGCGGCACAACGACTTCGCCACAACAAGTCTGATCGAAGTATGGATCGACGAGAGCGAGCGGCGGACCTGGTTCTTGGCCGAGATCGCGGAGCAGGCGTGACCGCGCCGCCGCTCGTCTCGCTCGCGGCCTGAAATCGTAAGCCCCCTTCTTTCGTCGCCGGCACGGCTCGATCGCGCCGGGCACGACGGCGCGCCGGTTCCGTGACACGGCGCGTCTGCTAGAATTCCTCGCAGGCAATTGGAAGGAGGGAATATGCGTATCCACCTGTACTTGGCTGCTGTGGCGCTGGCCGCGGCGCTGAGCGCGCCGGCTGCCGACGCCGACGACGCCGGCAAGGCTGCGTACGAACGGCTTTGCGCCTCCTGCCACGGCGCGGACGGCAAAGGCAATTCGGCGATGGCGGAAGCGTTCGGCGGCGCCAATCTCGAAATCGCCAATCAACAGGTCGCCGGCAAGAAAGACGAGGAGCTTAAGAAAATCATCGCCGACGGCAAAGGCAGAATGCCGGCGGCGGGCAAGTCCCTCAGTCCGGCGGACCAGCAGGCGGTGGTCGCTTATATGAGGTCGCTCGCGCAATAGCCTCGACGGCGCGCGCGTCAGATTGACAAGTCCGGCGTCGCGGAATATCTAGGCCACGGAGGTGCGACCATGCCGGAGAGGATCACCGCGCTGAACCCGATGGGCTATCCGCCGAAGGTGGAGCGCCGCGCGCTCGCTCCGCGTCTCGACACGCTGGACGGCAAGACGGTTTATCTCGTCGACTGCCGCTTCGACGACTCCGAGCTTCTGCTCAAAGAAATTCAGAATTGGTTGCGCGATCGCATGCCGAGCGTGAAAACGATTCTCACGCGCATCTCGAGCGTCTACACGAAAGACTCGCCGGAGACCTGGGAGGAGATCAAGGCGAACGGCGACGCCGCGATCATCGGCGTCGGCCATTGAAGCACGTGCGCGCCGGCGGTCGCCGCGCACGGAATGCGAATCGACCACGACTACGGCGTGCCGACGGTCGCCGTGCACACATCCGTTTTCAAATGGGTCGTGCGCTCGGTCGCCGGCGCGAACGGCATGCCGCACATGCGGCAAGTCTTCGTGCCGCAGCCCGTGATCGGGAAAACTCCCGGCGAGCTGCGCGCCTATGTCGAAGGCAGAGACCCCGTCACCGACCGGCCGGTGATGCAGGAGATCGTCGAGGGACTGACGCGACCGTTCGGCGAAGACGAGGTCGCCGGCGCCGAATTCGAGCGCACGACGCCGCGCGTCACCGATACCGGCAGCGAAGACGATCTGCAGATTCTCTTCCGCGAGAAGCGCTGGACCGATCAGCTCCCGATCGTGCTCCCGACCGAGGAGCGCGTCGCGGCGATGCTCAAGGGCACGCACCGCAAGCCCGATGAGATCGTCGGCCACATGCGGCCGACCGATTTCCGCGAATACTGGCAGTACACGGTCGAGAAAGTCGCCGTCAACGCGGTGATGGCGGGCGCCAAGCCGGAATATCTCCCCGTGATCCTCGCCGCCGCCGCGAGCGGCGTCAGCGCGCGCGGCAGCTCGACCAGCTCGATGGCGACGATGGCGGTCGTCAACGGGCCGATTCGCAACGAAGTCGGCATGAACTGCGGTCTCGGAGCGCTCGCGCCGTACAATCACGCCAACGCGACGATCGGGCGCGCTTATAATTTATTGTCGCAGAATCTCCAGGGCGGCTCCGAGCCGGGCCACACGTACATGGGATCGATGGGCAACGCGTACGCCTACGGCACGCGTGACGTTCGCGGAGAACGAGGAGCGAAGCCCGTGGGAGCCTTTCCACGTAACTCACGGCTTCAAACCGAGCGACAGCGCGGTGAGCCTGTTTACCGGCTGCCGCGCGACCGCCTTCTCGCTCGGGTTGCGCGAGAAGCACTGGCGCGATCACGTGCAAAACCTTTTGCGCGGCCTCGACCCGCGCACGCCGCCGGTATTTCTGCTCGACCCGCTCGCCGCGCGCATGTTCATCGACCGCGGCGGCTTCAAATCGAAGCGCGAGATGATCGCGTGGATCGACGACAACGCGCGTATGCCGGCGGAAGTTTTCTGGGATTATCAGCTGGCGCAGAACTACGTCTATCCGCGCGCGACGTTCGGCGAGGAGCCGTGGGCGACGCGGCTCAAAGCCGCGCCCGACGAGCCGATCCAGATGTTTTTAACCAAGGACATTCATGTCGTGATCGTCGGCGGCGAGACCAACCCCTACTGGCGCATCATGGGCGCGACCTATCACAAGACCGCGTCCGTCGACGACTGGCGCTAGGAGGACGCTTCAGAAGCCGTTCAGCAGCACTTTCGCGCCGCGGATTCTTCCTTCCTTGAGCTCGGCGAGCGCGCTGTTGGCGTCTTCGAGGCCGAATTCCTGAAGCTCGGGAATGATGGGAATCTCCGCCGCGAGCGTCAAGAAATCGCGGATGTCGGCGCGCGCGACATTGGCGACGCTCTTGATCTCTTTTTCCATCCAGAGATGCTTCGCGTAGTCGAGCCGCAAAAGCGCATCCTTATCGCCGTCTTCCTTGCGGATCGCATTGATGACGAGCCTGCCGCCCGGGGCGAGCTGCGCGAGCGCCGCGACGACCGTGCTCCATACCGGCGTGGTATCGATGATGCGGTCCAGTTTCTCCGGCGGTTCGGCGTCGATGGCGCCGGCCCAGGCCGCGCCGAGCGAGCGCGCGAACTCCCGCTCCGCCTCGCGGCGCGCGAAGACGAAAAACGGCGAGCGCGGGAAGCGCCGGCGCGCGAGCTGCAGAACGAGATGCGCCGAGGCGCCGAAACCCATGAGGCCGAGAATCCCGCCGTCCTCGAGTTGCGCGAGTCGCAGCGAACGGTAGCCGATCGCGCCGGCGCAGAGCAGCGGCGCGGCCTGCGCATCGGTGAACGCGTCGGGAATAGGATAGGCCGAGATTTCCGGCACGGTCATGTACTCGGCGTAGCCGCCGTTCGCGTCGCGCCCGGTCGCACGGAAATCGGCGCACAAGTTCTCCTCGCCGCGCCGGCAGTAGCCGCAATGTCCGCAGCTCGAATAGATCCAGCCGACGCCTACTCGGTCGCCTTCGCGGAAAGTCCCCGCGCGGTTCGCTCGCGCGACACGGCCGACGATCTGATGACCGAGCACCACGGGCAGCCTCGGCGGCGGCGTGCGCCCTTCGATCTCGTCGAGCTCGGTGTGGCAGACGCCGCATGCGGAGACTTTGACGAGCAATTCACCATCGATGGGCGCCGGCACGGGCAGCTCTTCTAGTTTGAGGCGCGCCTCGGCGCTTCCGAGCGCGCCGATCTTTTCCAGCACCATCGCTTTCATGACGCAGTGAAGCCTACGCGAAAATAGCCTCGGTCACGAAAAATTTTGGATCGAATGGTCGCTCGAGGACGCGGGCAGGCGATCTCACGAACCGTTGCGCGCCGTTCCGCTGCGGCCGTCGTCGGCGACGATTCCATCCTGCGGCGAAGGCGCGGGCTTCAGGCCCGTGACTTCGAGAATCTCCTCGGCGTTGAGGGTTTCGCGCGCGACCAGGGCCGCCGCGAGCGCGTCGAGCTGTTTTCGATGGACGATGAGGAGCCGCCGCGCCTCCTCGTGGCTCTCGACGATGATGCGGCGCACCTCGGCGTCGATCGCCTCGGCGGTGGCCTCGCTGTACGGCTTCTGCCGGCCGTAGCCGTCGAAGCCGCTGAGGTACGGATTCTCTCTGGGCGCGAGCTCCACGAGACCGACCCGGTCGCTCATGCCCCAGCGTGTGACCATGCGCCGCGCGAGCGCGGTCGCCTGCTCGATGTCGCTTTCGGCGCCGGTCGTCTTGGCGGCGTAGACGATCTCTTCCGCCGCGCGCCCGCCAAGCGCGCCGACGATCCTCCCGCGGAGATAATCCTCGGGATAATTGTAGCGCTCGGTGTCGGGCCGCTGGTAGGTCATGCCGAGCGCCTGCCCGCGCGGCACGATCGTGACGCGATTCACCGGATCGGCGCCGGGCACGACGAGACCGAGAATCGCGTGGCCGCCCTCGTGATAGGCGATGCGCTCCTTGTCGGCGCGGCTTAAGAGCAGCGGGCGCTCGGGTCCGAGAATGATTTTCTCGAGCGAGTCGAGGAAATCCTTCTGGCGCACTTCGTTTTGATTGCGCCGCGCGGCCAGCAGTGCGGATTCGTTGACGAGGTTTTTTATGTCCGCGCCGGAAAAGCCCGGCGTCGCCGCCGCGATCTCGGCGAGGTTCAGCTCCTTGGCGAGCGGCACGGTGCGCGTGTGGACGCGCAGAATCGCCTCGCGGCCGTTCTTGTCCGGCAGGTTGACGATCACGCGACGGTCGAAGCGGCCCGGACGGAGCAGCGCCTTGTCGAGCACGTCGGGCTGGTTCGTCGCCGCGAGCACGATGATGCCCTCGCGGCTGGAGAAGCCGTCCATCTCCGTGAGGATTTGATTCAAGGTCTGTTCCTGCTCGCTGGAGCCGCCGATCACCATCTGCCCGCGCGCGCGGCCGATCGCGTCGAGCTCATCGATGAAAATGATCGCAGGCGCGTTCTCGCGCGCCTGCTTGAAGAGGTCGCGCACGCGCGCCGCGCCGACGCCGACGATCATCTCGACGAACTCCGAGCCGCTCATCGAGAAGAAAGGCACGCCGGCCTCGCCCGCGACCGCCCGCGCGAGCAGTGTCTTTCCCGTCCCCGGCGGGCCGATCAATAAGACGCCCTTCGGCGCCGCGCCGCCGAGGCGCGTGTATTTGGGCGGATCTTTGAGGAAGTCGACGATCTCGACCAACTCGTTCTTGGCCTCGTCGATGCCGGCGACATCGTTAAACGTCACTTTGGCGCCCTGCGCTTCGTCGTAGCGGCGGGCGCGGCTGCGGCCGAAACCCATGATGCCGCCCATGCCGCCGCCCTGCTGCGCCGCGCGGCGGAAAAGCCAGATGTAAAAACCGATGAACAACAGCGCCGGCAGGAATCCCAGCAGCTGATTCGTCCACGAGCCCCCGTCGTCGATCGGCTTCGCGCTGATCTCGACGCCGTGATGGATCAGAAACTCTTCCAGGTCGGAGCTGACGAAGCTCGGCAGCGCCGTCGCGAAGTTGCGCGACGTCTTCGGCTGGTCGCGCGAACCGATGATGGGCGGGCGCTCACCGGGCGGCGGCTGCGGTCTTTGACCGGGCTTTGCTTCCGTGGCGGCCTTCGCTTTTTCCGGCGGCGGGTAGGTGACGGCATTTTTGAACCGGCCGGTGATCGAGTCGCCGCGGCTGTAGATTGACTCCACGTTGCCGCGGGCGACTTCCTCTCTGAAAAGCGTGTAAGGTACGGTGACCGGCGCCTCCGGCCCGGGCAGGAAAAGCCTCGCGATCAGATAATTGGCGGCGAGGATCGCGATCAGCCAGAGCCAGGTTTTCCCCGGCGGCATCTTCGGACCCGGGGCAGTTCCCTGCGGCGGCGGAGCTCCGCCCCGTACCGCATCGCGTCGTGTCTGTTGTCCCGGCAGAGCCATCGAAGCCTCTATAGTTCGCCTATCATCTATGGTCTCGAAAACAAGCGGAAAAAATTTTCAAGGGTAATCCTCGCAGCGGCGGGAGTAAACGACGATAGGATCACACCGCTTACAAGCAGGCGTAACGAAAAAACTCCCGGATCCGGCAGCGATAGCTCCGAACGCCGGGAGTTTGTAGCTCGCCGAATTATTTGCTCAAAAGTGCCACATTATTTGCGCAAGGATTTTAGAGCCGGTTTCGACCCTATTTTCGAGGCCATAACGGCGTACCGAAGCACGCCGAAATCGCGCTATTTCCACGCGCGTTTTCGACACCGGTTTGGCCATTTTCAAACGCTAGTTTGCAGCCTATGGGTAGTGGGTCTAGCCCATAGGCCGACGGCGACAGCATGGCCGGCGTCCACCGCGCCGGTTTTCAGCGAGATGAACCGCTCCAGTCTTTCGGAGAAAGGGCTAGCAGCTCTCTTTCATCCCAAAGTTTCTTGCAATTGAGGCATTGATAGAGCGGCACTGTCTGAAGGTCGTCACTCGCCCTAGTCTTCTTCGTCACCTTACCGTTGAGTTCGAGTTGTCCCGAACAACTCGGACATTCCCGATTTCTCATGATTGGCAAACAATATAAAGTTAAATTTACTTTTACAACAAGGCTGACCCATGGTTCGCCAAAAGCTCTAATAATTGCGAATCAGCAGCTCGCTCCGGCCGCCGCGATCCATCCCGCCAGCGACGCTGTAGCGCGCGGCAACCGTCTCGATCTTGAAGCCAGCCAGCGCGGCTCGGACCTCTTTACAATCGTTCAGGGACATTAAAAATTTGCCCTTTATCTGCTTCAGCTCGGCCGCGAGCTCGGCGAAATCCTTCGCCTCGAAATTGAACCTGTACGCCTTGAATCCCCAATAGGGCGGATCGATGTAAAAGAACGTGTGCTGCCGGTCGTAGCGATCGAGGATCTGCTGATACGGCAGCGCTTCGATCGTGACCTTCGCGAGGCGCCAGTGAATCTCGAGTATGCGCGGCTCGAGATCCGTGACGTTGAGATTCGACGGCCGCGACGTCCCGTAGCCGAAGTTCGCGCCGACGCCGTGCCCGCCGAACGACGCGCGCAGAATATAAAACCACTTCACCGCGCGATGGATATCCGTCAGGCATTCGTCGTCGTGGCGCTTCATCAGCTCGAAGATCTTCCGCGAGATCAGTAGCGTTTTGAACTGCCGCAAAAATTCCTCTGGGTGATGCTGGATCACGCGGTAGATGTTCACGATGTTGTCGTCGCGATCGTTCAGCACCTCGACGCGCGACGGCGGCTTCTTGAAGAAGACCCAGGCGGCACCGGCGAATGGTTCTACGTAGCATGTGTGCTTCGGGATTTGCTTGATGATCGTCGGGGCCAGGCGGCTCTTGCCGCCGAAATATGCGATCGGGCTGTTCGCCATCGTTGCCGCTCCTCCGCGGCTCTGCTATAACCCCGCGCGTCGTGCGTGCTCGCGTAGTGCGTGCGACGGGCTGGGGGACAGCAGAGCGATCTGTGGCCGGCGTTGCTGCGTCGGCTAGTGGAGAAGGCGGCAACCTTCTCGCCTGTCCCTCTAATTTTTTTTCTTGTCGATCTCCTCGATCTTCCTCTTGATCTCCGCCTCGCGCTGCTGGAGGCGCGGGAAGACGAAGCGCGCGACCAGATCGGCGCGCTCCATCTCGGCCTTCGCGCGATCGTAGCGGTAGCGCTCGACGTCGAGCTCGCGCTGCACGTCGCGGAGGTCCCGCTCGAGATCCTCGCGCTCGCCGGCGATCGCCGCGATCGGCGCCGTCACAATCAGAAACAGAATGATGAACTTTGTAACAAATTGTTTCACGGCCCACCTCGAAACGCGCGGCGCGAGGAATAGCCGCTCGCGCCGGCGGCCGCCGATGGCACGGCGATCGTCTGCGCAACCCACGGATTACTCGTCACCGTGAACGTGCCGGGATTCTCATTCGCCGCGTTCAGTGTGCGCCGGACCACGCGGATGCTCGAACCGCTGCTCCCGTTCGTGGCGTCGGCCGTCAGGCCGTTCGCATAGCTGGCCGGGTCGCCGGTGTACGAGACGCCTGCGATCGTCTGGGCGATCGCGATCCACAGTATATCGTCGGCGCCCCAGCTCGGCGTCAACGACGGCGGATCGGGATTCGCAGAGCTGCCGGTCGCGGCCGTGCCCACCTCGATCGGCAGCGTCGTATGCGCGCCTGTTATCCGATAGCAGACGTGCGCCGCGCGGGTCGAAGCCGAAGTCGTGACCGTAATGCTCGCGCCCTCGCTGCCGTCGGCGAAGCGCTCGCGCACCTCGAGCGACGTCGAGCTCCCGTTCGCCTGAAATGTTTTCTGCGTCCAGCCGGCCGGCCACGACGGCGATGTTGCGCCGAAGCTTTCGTTCCAGCCCGACATGCAAATCAGCCGATCGCCGGCGGCGATCGACGCCGGCAGACTCACGGTGTGCGACGTGGTGCGCGAGCTCGACGTCGACGTATTCGTGGTAGCGACGGACGGAAACGCCGCATGCGCGGGCGCCGCGAGAAACAGAAGCGCGATTATGGAAAGACATAATTTTTTTATGCCTCCCACTACATCGCCCTCCGAATCGTGAACTCGATATCCATGTAGCTGACCGTCGCGGCGAGCGTGTCGCTAGCATTCGTCGGATCGCGCCCTACTTTAAAAAAGAACGTCTCGCC